>MDTD01084581.1_pt1 | contig 12551 bp, 16 predicted proteins | sample 811221 | NCBI WGS metagenome assembly MDTD01 (sample SAMN05326646, study PRJNA326480) | marine metagenome | isolation source: seawater | place: Pacific Ocean: South West | collected 2011 | reverse complement strand
CTGAGGGGCCGGATGATATGCCAAGTCATATTAGAAGTATGTTAACTCAAACCAACTTGACTTTAAGTGTTAAAGATAGCAAATTGCTGTTAGGAACATGGCAAGGGATTTTTGTTTTGGAACATAGAAATTTAAATAAAAAAAGATCATTGATATTTCATTTGATTGGAGATTAACATGGCTCTTTTAGAAACCCCATTATGTGACTATGGAAAAAAGATAATAAATTTTGATCTTATTAATATTGATGATAAATTTATTTCTTTGAATCATGTTTTAGGTAAAAATGGAACTTTGATTATGTTTATTTGTAATCATTGTCCCTATGTTAAAGCTGTTATTGAGAAAATAGTTTATACCTCTAAAAAATTGAAGAAATATGATGTTAATTCTATTGCAATAATGCCTAATGATATTGTAAATTATCCTGAAGATGATTTTGAAAATATGAAAAAATTCTCTATGAAGTTTGACTTTGATTTTCCTTACTTACTCGATCAGACCCAGGAAGTTTCGAGACTCTATGGAGCCGTATGTACTCCAGATTTTTTTGGTTATAATAAATTCGGTGAACTTCAATATAGAGGAAGAATAGCTGAGATGAAAAATTTACAATTTCAAAATGATACTAATGATCTTTTAAATGCAATGATTAAAATAGCCGAAACTTCAAAAGGACCAAAAGATCAATTTGCAAGTGCTGGTTGTAGTATTAAATGGAAATAAGCTTTTAAATAAATAAATTTTTTACTAAGTCCAAAATATTTTTACCCTGAAAATCTGCTTTTGGATAATAATTACAACAATAATGTTCGTAATGACTAGAGTATCCAGTAATTAGTCCAGCATTTTTTGCTCCAAAAACGTCCCATCCATGACACGCAATCATTATTGCATCTTCTGGAAGATAGCCATAATGATTTAATACCATCTCATATGTTTTAGGATTGGGTTTCCATAATCTGATTTGATCTATTGAAAAACACTTATCAATAAAATGTATTAAATTATTTTTTTTTAAAAGATTTTCACAATTTTCTTTTGCACCATTTGATAGAGTGACAATTTTTATTTTTCTTTCTTTTAAAATTTTAAAAGCATCTTCAATATCTTTATTAGCCTTTAAATTTTTAAAACCATCAAATAAAAAGTTTATTGTTTTTTTTTGTAATTTGATTTTTTTTGAAAATGATAAGTTCTTCAGTTGATTTAACGCTATTGTTTTGAAATCAACAAATTTTCCAATATTTGATAAAGCGAATCCCTCTTTTAATGTTAAAGCAAACCAAGTTTCTACAAATTCAGGTTTTATCTTTTTTTCTAAAAAACGATTTTCAATTTCCTTAAGATTAAAAATTGTTTGATTTACGTCAAATATTGCAATTTTCAGTTTTTTCATAGATATTTACAAATAATTGTATGTAAAAAATATTTTAATTTAGCCACTAATTGGCACAAAAAGTGCTCTATTATAATATTAATAATTTTTTAATTTAAAAAGTAAAAAATGATAACAAGTGTTTTATGGGGCGGGCTAGGTAATCAGTTATTTCAAATTGCAGCGGGTTTTGCTCATTCAAAAAGAATGAATACAGATTATGCACTTAACTATAATTATTCTTTAAATAATAAATATGTAGGTCAAGGATTTAGTCCGGAAAAATATAAAGATAATCTTTATTCTAAAATATCTGAGACTGATAAAAAAGAACATAGTTTCTTACCTTTTCGGCAAAGTGGCTTTAGATATAAAAGAATTCCTAATTCAGACAATTTAATTTTACGAGGATATTTTCAATCAGAAAAATTTTTTGAAAATTTTTATAAAGAAGTTAAAGAATTATTTTTTTTCCCACCAGAACTTAAAAAAAAAATTAATAAAAAGATGTCTTTCTCATCAAAAAGAAAAGTTGGGGTTCATATTAGAAGAGGTGATTACAAACTGGAAAAGAATAGTATTGTTCATCCTATGCTTAGTGTAAATTATTACTTAAAAGCAATGCAAATTTTTAGCACAGATTGTGTTGATTTTTTAATATTTACTGATGATTTTGAAAGTATCAATAAAGAATTTGATTTGTCCCAGTTTACAAATTTAAATAATGAAAATGAATTAGAAGATCTTTATTCACTTTCGCAGTGTGATGGAATAATAATGAGTAACAGTTCATTCGCTTGGTGGGGAACTTATCTTGGCAAAAATAAATATAAAGTAGTATCTCCTTCAATTTGGTTTAATCCATCTTCACCTGATCTAATAACAACAGATTTATACAAAGATGAGTGGATAAAGATTTAAGGATAATACCTTATGTTATCAGTTCTTATTCCATCATATAATGATTCAAAAAATCTTCCTATAGCTTTAACTTCTGCATTAGCTGTAAAAAGTGTATCTGAAATTATTGTTGTTAATGATAATTCAACTGATGATACCGAAGAATTGATTAAGGAAATAAAAATAGAATTTGATCAAATAAAATATATAAAAAACAAAAACAACATCGGAAGTGGTTTATCATTCATCAAGGCCCTAGAATTTTCGTCAAATCCATACATTATAATGTTAAATTCTGATGATTTTTTTATTCCAAATGCTATAGATAGTTTGTTAGAATTTTCACAGATTAACAATCTGGATGTGGCGTATGGAAAAATGGCTATAAGAAAAAAATCAGGCATCCATAATTTTAAACATCCTGGTTATAAAAAAAACACTTACATTAATGGTAGAAATGAACTTAAAGATTTACTTATTTATGATATGTATACACCTTCTTTTGGTTCAATTATTAAAAAAAAATCTTTAGATAGTTTTTATAATTTTAAATACTATCAAGATTTACAGAAATCATATGGGGGTTATTTTAAAGCTCATGATTATGACCTTTTTATAAACTTAGCAAAAAGAAAGAAAAAATTTGGCTTTCTCAATGAAACAGTTTGTGTGTGGTGTCCAAAAAATGAATCGCAGTCAGGAAATAGTTATTTTGATTCAGGTGAGTCCTCATATGAAAGTTCATTTCTTTTTAATAGATATTTTAGAAATGAAAAATTTGATACTTCTAGTTTGAAATTAATATTGAAAAGGATAAATGAAAAACTAAGTTATAAAAAAAATTATCACTCAAAATTAAATGAGAAATTATCTACTCACTACCATTTATTTTTAGAAAATGTAAATAAAACTCTTCATAATATTAAAAGTTAAGAAAATGTTTTAAATTCAGAGATTAAGTTGATAAAAATGAACATTTAAAAATGCTTACACTTTATCTTCTGAGACATGCTAAATCTAACTGGAATTCTTTTGATGGAAATGACTTTAATAGAGATATAAATGAAATCGGAATAAAAAGAACTGAAGCCATAGGAAATTATATCCATGAAAGAAAATTAGATATCAATGAAATCCTTCTATCTCCTTCATTACGAACCAAAAGGACTTCAGAAATAATCTTCAAATATTTGGAACCAATTCCCTCATTTAAATATATTGATGAATTATACTATTCCTCAAGTTTAGGTATTTATGAAATCACTAAAATGTTTGCTCAAAAAAAAAAGGTTATGATTATTTCTCATGAACCAAAGTTATCTCAGTCTATTCATGATTTTTCAGCCGATTATAAAAATAATTTTTTTCAAAAATCACAAGAGAAATTTCCAACATCCGGTTTGTTTTACTTAGAATTTAATACTGATAATTGGAATGATATTTCAAGGTTTAATTCAAAAATAATGGGATTTGTCACCCCAAACGATATAAACTATTAGTTTATGAAGCTAAGTCTTAATATGAAGCTAAGTATGCCTTAGAGCATTTTCTTGAATGAAGTATTTTATTCAGTGAATCTGAATTTTTTTCTTTAAAATCTGAGATTATTTCTTCATTTTTTGAAACAAGTTTTAGAACGGTTGTCTTGTTATCTTGACTGAATACATAATTCTTTTCCTGTATATCCATAATAATTTTTTTTCTTATTTTATCTAGATGATTTATTTTTTCATAATCATTATTTGATATAAGATAAGATATTTTATCAGATATCTTTTCTAGTCTACTTAATTGTGAATTAATTGATTCAGGCTGGTTGTACATTTTCATTTCTGCTTTCAACAAATATATCGTTAAGTGCTTTTACAGCTTTAACAACTCCTTCAATAATTTTATGACTAAAACAATTTATAAGTTGTTTTCTACAGTATTCGTAAACTTGAAAAAGTTTTCCAGCCAATGCTTCACCTTTTTCAAAATCTAAACTTGTTTGTAGTGTATATATTATAACGAGTGCTCGACTAAAATGTTTAGCTCTAACATTCTTTTGTTCGGTTTTACCTGTTGATGATATAACAATATTCATGGATTTCGTTAATTCATTAACCATAGTTTTAACTACTTCCATAGGATTATTATTTTCTATTGAAGACTTTTCAGCTTTTTTGTAGAATGATTTTGCTTTATTTAAATTTGAATTCATTTTATTAAGTTATGGTTAGTCCTATAAATTTCACAAATCAGCCAGAGAATTTTAATTCTCAAACAGAGTTTGATAATGGTACTGCAATTGGTATGCCACCAATTTATTTTAGTAATAGAAAATTAAGTCCAATTACTAACTTAAATAGCTCAAATTCTTACACTCCTGACTACAACCCTGTCAAAAGATACAGTAGTAAATTATCACCATCAGGTTTACTTACTGAGGCTTTTTTAAAAGCTCGAATTTTTTTTAATCCGGTTTTTATGCATAATGAAGCTGCAACAAAATATAATATGATTTCCAAGATACCAACCACATCAAGCGATATAAAGAATAATGAAATGAGGCTTGTTGCTTAATTTTCATGTTCCATCTTTTTCTCTTCCTTTGTTATTTTGAGAAAAATTTGGAAAAGATCGCCTTCAGTTACTACCCCCTCTAAAAAACCACTTTTACTTATTACTGGAATAGATTCACCAACAAAAGTTTTACATTTTTCAATAGAATCTAAAATATTTTCAGTTGAGTATAATTTGAGAAAATTAGTTTTTGGAATTTTTGTTATAAGTTGCTTTTTATTTTTTAAACTCAATAAAAAAGGCAATTCTAATTTGTTAATAATTTTTTTCTCAGAATTGATTAGATACGCCTCACTATTTTTTGATTTCACCATTTTCTTGATGGCATTTTCTATTGAAGAGGTACTCGCAACTTCACAATAATCTTTATGACAAATTTCTGAAATAAGTGTTTGCTGAAGTTTTATATTTTCCCTTCCAAGATCTAGATCAATATTTTTATTGGCTAAAACTTTATCAAAAACTGATTGTCCAATTACTTTGTATGAAACAAGTGAAGCAAAAACAATACTAATTCCAGCAGCTAAAGTTGCTTGATAATCTGACGTTAATTCCAAAATTATCATCATATTAGCTACTGGACCACCTATAACACAACTCGCGAAAGCCGACATTGATGCTACTGTAAGTAAACTTGTATTTAGTGTTGGAGATAATGTTTGAAAAATTATTCCAAGAATTACACCAATACATGCACCTAAGAAAAGAGCAGGCGCAAATACACCTCCAATCAATCCCATTCGAAGGCAGATAACTGTGAGTAATAATTTAAATAATAATAAGGTTAATGCAAATTTTAAATCAAAATTTCCAATAACTAGATCTTTTATAGTCTGGGTACCCAAACCAATTACTTGAGGGATGTAAAGGGCAACCAAACCACAAATTAATCCTGCTAATGCAGGTTGTAGAATTGGATTAATTTTAGAAATATTTGGAAAATACTTAGGATGGGTAAGTCCTCTCATATAAAGTATTGAAATTGCCCCACACAAAATTCCAGAAATAATAAAGAATGGAAAATGATGTATTGATTCAATTTCTCCAATTTTTGAGGAAAATAGTGGTTCTAGTCCAAAGAAATTCTTAGTAAAAAGATAAGATACTATTGAAGAAACAAGAATTGGTGCAAAAGATGCTAATGATTGATGTCTAAGTATCACCTCTCTAGCAAAAATTAATCCAGCAAGTGGCGCACCAAATCCTGATGAGATTGCCGCAGCAACTCCTGCACCAATATATATCTGATACTGCCCCTTACGTTTAAATAAATCATTTATCTCTGCGCCTAAAGTTGCTCCAAAATGAACAAGAGGGCCATATTGTCCAACTGATCCTCCTGCTGAAATTGACAAAATAGATGAAAATGACGTTAAAAAACCCGATTTTATATCAAGTGGTTTTTTTTCTGAATGAACAGCTAGAATTACGTCAGGTGGTCCATGCCAACGTGAATCAGAGGCGTATTTTCTTATTATTCCAACTATTAATCCAATTAAAAAAGGTGTAATAATAACGAATAAAATAAATTCTAAAGTATTTTCAAATAAACCATAAAACCCATTAAAACTATTTTCAGGATTTCTAAAAATATTTGTTAGGATTTTAACTAGACTTATAAAACCATAAACGCTTACAGAGGTAATCACCCCAATAACAGAACCTAAAAATAAGGTTGTTATAATAGAAATAAACATTCTTAGCTCTTAATATAACGATAAGAGCTAAGAATGCTATAATTAAAATAATCTATCTATAATCTTTTGGCATTGCAAGCCATGCATCTTTAAGTTCTTGAGCAACTTTATATGCCGGTTGAACGTAGTTCATATCATCATTATCTTGAATCCTTTTACTCATGTATCTTATGAATCTATATAAGAAGTGCAAATTGTGGGCTATATCTTCACCATTTTCCGTATCTAAACAGGTTTGGAGAGTGAAGGCAATTTTTGAAATTTTTTCAGCTTTTTCCTTAGACTCATTTGTTACTGAAAGATCTGCAAACAAAACTTTTTTTAGAGACTCAATTTCAGCAACTAAAGCTTCAAACATTTTTGCAATGACTTGATGTTTAGTCAGTTTGCTTTGATCTATAGTTTCATCAACAAGTTGTGATTTTTCCTTAATTTTTGATTCATTTTTAATAATTTCCGAGTAGTTCTTCATATCCACTAACCTTTCTTTAATATTTAACAATAGTCTAAACGACATGTTAAAAAAAAATTTTAGGCAAGTAGCCTTAATTTCTCAATTTCGCTGTTATTTGCGTGAGCTGCCATTGCAAGTGCATAGTTCTTAAGTAATGATTGCTTAGCTATTCTAGCAGTTTCTAAAGCAAAATCTGTATCTTGTAGGTTTGATGCAGCCTCAAGTAAATGAGCTGAGGAGGAGCTAGCTACACTTTGATAAGCTCTTAAAGCCGTCATTCCTCCACTTACATTTCCTAATGATTGAGTAATTTCTCCAATGGTTGTATCTGCAGAGTTGTTTGAATTTGTTGCATCTGTAATATCAGTTGCTGCAATACCAATAGTACTTTTTACAGTTTGAGTGTTACCTGAATTATTTATACCTATAGCGTGAGTTCTAGCGCTTGTTCCCAAGACTGCAACACCATTATAAGTTAATGAACTCACAATGGAATCAATGGAATCACTTACAGCACTAGCCTCAGCATTTAGAGCAGCTGTATCGTTTGTTGTATTGGTAGATAGGGTGTCAGCAACTCCTAATTCTTTTAATCTTGTAGCAAGAGCATTTAATTCTAATAACGCTGATTCTGCAAGCTCAAGTAAATCTAAACCTTGTTGAGTATTAGACTCAACTGACCTGAAACTTTTAGCGTCAGCAAGCAATGAATTTGCAACTGATTGAGAGGCCGCATCATTCCCGCCTAAAACTTTTAATCCGGTTGCAACTCTTGAGATAGAGTCATGCAATGTTCTAGTGATTTTTCTTAAACTATAGACAGGTATAGCACTGTGAGTAGGTAACAAACTTGACAAAATTAAACTCCCAATTCCTTAACGACCTAAATGGAGAAAAGTTTAATTGGCAAATAAATTGCAGTGACATATTGACATAGTGCCATAATGACACTATATTATATATGTATCGCCTAATTGGGATACGTAATATTAATCTTGCTTAATAAAGGAGATAAATTATGCAAAATACTTTAACAACTATTGATACTAATAAATTTTTACCCTATACAATAGGTTTTGATGGATTATTTGATAGGTTATTCGGCTTAGAAGATAATACAAATAGTTTTGGTTATCCACCATATAATATAGTTAAGATAGACGATTATAATTATGTAATTGAGATGGCCATTGCTGGATTTAATAAAAATGATATAAAAATTGAATTATCAGAGGGTGAATTAACGATTAAATCAAAAAAAGAAAAAAATGATTTAGTTAATCAAAATCAAGAAACTGTGATTCATCAAGGAATTTCTTCGCGTCAGTTTATTAGAAAATTTACATTGTCGGATGAAGTTCATGTAAAAGAAGCTAATTTAATTGATGGAATGCTCAAGATTAAGTTAGAAAAGGTTATTCCAGAGCATAAAAAAACAAAGACAATCAAAATTAGCTAAACTTTTTGGGTAGGAGATTTATCTCCTACCCGATTGATTTTTCATTAGTATTAATTATTATTATCAATAATAATAATTGTAATAATATTTAATATGAGATGGTATTTTTTTGTTCTTCTATTTTCATTTAGCAATTTACTTGCCGATGAAGTTAATCTTTTTACCACTCGCCATTATGAATCAGATATAAAAGTTTATAAAAACTTTACTGAAAGAACAGGTATAAAAGTCAATGTTATATCTGGAAAATCAAAACCTTTGGAAAAAAGAATTTTGGAGGAGGGTGAAGATTGCATCGGTGACATTTTTTTCTTAGCTGATGTAGGAAGGCTAATTTCTGCAGAAAAGAAAGATGTATTTCAAAAAATCTCATCACAAATTATTGAAAGTAAAGTCCCTAGTGCTTTTAGATCAGAATATTGGGTTGGAATTGCAAAAAGAGCTAGAATTATTTTTTACTCTCCTTCCAGGATATCAAAAAATGAGCTTAAAGGATTAAATTATGAGAATTTATCTGAATCACGTTGGAAAGACCAAATTGCAATTAGACAGGCAAATAATGTTTACAACCAATCTTTAATCTCATCCTTGATAGAAAAAAATGGTCTAGAATATATGAAAAAATGGCTTAAAGATTTTGTAAATAATTTTTCCAGAAAACCTCAAGGTAATGATAGGGCACAAATCTTATCTGTTGCATCAGGTGAATCTAAATTAGCTATAGCTAATACCTATTATTATGCTTTGATGTTATCCGGTAAAAAAGGAAAGGAACAACAACTGGCAGCACAGAAGGTAAAACCCTTTTTTCCAAATCAAAATAATCGTGGCGTTCATATGAATATTTCAGGTGTGGGTGTTTTGAAATATTCTCCAAATAAAAAAAATGCAATAAAACTTATTGAATATCTATTAACGCCTGAAGTTCAAAAGCATATTGTTAACAATACTTTTGAATATCCTGTTATTGAAAATATTGAATCTAATAATTTAGTTAAATCAATGGGAAAATTTAAGCAAGATTTAGAGACACCTGTTTCTAGTTATGGAAAGTGGCAAAAAGAAGCATATAAATTAATGAAAAAATCAGGTTGGAATTAGGGATATAAAGTTTGTTTAATAATCTAAGAGATAATACAATTTTGTATTCACCAGCTTTGATTATTTCATTTATTGCATCTTTGCCCTTAATTAATATTTTAATAAATACCTTAAATATTGATTATGAATACATAAATTTTCTAAGAAATACTTCACTTTTTATTTTTTTTTTTAATTCTATTAAAATTCTTTTGTGGGTATTACCTATAACTTTTCTTCTAGGTGTAATTTCGGCTTACTTGGTTACTTTTTATAAATTCCCCTTAGCAAACTTTTTTAAGTGGTCACTAATATTATCACTTGCTATACCTTCTTACATATTTGCATTTTCCATTTCATCATTTTTTGAATTTTATGGAACCGGGTTTTTAATTATTTCTAAAATTACAGGATTATCTGAAACAAATTTTATTCCAAATGTTTCTCCAATGGTTGGAACAATTAGTTCTTTGAGTTTGACATTATTTGGTTACGTTTTTATTTTAACAAAATTATCATTTTCAAATCAGTCTCAAAATCTCATCGATGTTGGTTTGAATCTCGGATTAAAAAATATTAATATTTTTTTTAAAATTATTTTACCTTTAGCTCGACCGTCAATATTTATTGGATTAAGTCTTGTAGCAATGGAAACTCTCTCCGATTATGGCACAGTATCTTTCTTTGGAATTAGTACTTTTACAACAGGTATATATGATTCATGGTTTATTTTTGATGATCTTGTAACTGCAAACTTATTATCTATTTTTCTTTTGTTTTTTATTTTGATTTTCTTCTTGTCAGAAAAAATATCTAGAGGATACTCTAAATTTTTTTTTTTCAACACGGGTAAAGAAAAACAAATAAGAAAAATTAGACTCGTTGGTTATAAAAGCTCACTAGCATTGGTTTTTTGTGCATCTTTATTTTTTATCAGTTTTTTATTTCCTTTATTTCAAATGATTTTTTGGACTTTTAAATTTCCCGAGTATTTTTCAAACATAAATTTATATGAGTTAAATGCAAACACACTTAAAATTGTTATCTTAACATCTCTAATACTAATTATTCTTTCAATCATTACTAATTTTTCTATTAGAGTTTTAAAGAGTAAACTTTTGACTTTTATTTCTATTTTTTCTGTTTCTGGTTACGCTATTCCTGGAATAATAATATCAGTATCGATTTTGTCATTTCTGTCTATTTTAGATGATATTTTTGTCTCAGACTTAAAAAATATTTTTATTGGAACAATTTCTGGACTAATTTTAGGATATTTTCTAAGATTTTATTCAATTTCTTTTAATGGTATCAAAGCTAGTTATCTTAATATCAACACCTCTGTAGATGAAACATCGTATCTTCTTGGGTATAAAAAATATCAAACATTTTTCAAAGTGCATTTTCCATTTTTGTTTAAAAATCTAACACTTATATTTTTATTAATATCAATAGAGATTTTTAAAGAATTACCAATCACGTTAATATTGAGGCCTTTTAATTTTGAAACTTTTTCAACCACAGCGTATAATTTTGCTTCTCAAGACTTAATAGAGGCATCAGCATTACCATCTTTATTTTTAATTTTATGGACTAGTATATTTATTATTATTTACCTAAAATACTCAAATAACAAATAAATATAAACAAGCAAAAATTTGGAAAATTTTTTTAAAATAGTTAATGTAACTTTTTCATCAAGCAAAAATCATCAACTTAATAATATAAATTTAGATATTAAAAATAAAGGAGATGTTATTTGTTTTTTAGGTCCGTCTGGAGTGGGTAAAACTACAATTTTAAGGACAATAGCAGGCTTAGAAAAAATAAGTTCTGGAGAAATTTGGCTAGATAATAAACTTTTATCTTCTGGAAAGCATCACACTGCACCGGAAGACAGAAAAGTAGCTCTGTCTTTTCAAGATAATTGTTTATTCCCTCATTTAAATTTAAAAGAAAATATTGAAATTGGAATAAAGTCAAAAAAAAACCTTAAAAAAAATGAAATTTCTTTTTTAATCAAGACTTTTAAATTACAGAATTTATTAGAAAAATTTCCACATCAAATTAGCGCTGGTGAATCACAAAGAGTTTCATTAGCAAGGACGCTCTTATCAAACCCAAAACTTTTACTTCTTGATGAACCATTTTCTAATATTGATCCTGGATTAAAAGAAGAACTTCAAATGAATTTAAAAAAAATTTTAAACGAAAAAAAACTCACAACCATATTAGTAACACATGACTATAATGAAGCATTTTATTTCGGAAATAAATGCGGTTTATTTATAAAAAACAATTTAGAACAATTTGATTCACCATATCAAATTTATCACTATCCCAAATCTGAAAAAGTTGCAAATTTTTTTAATAAGGGAGTTTTTATTAAAGTTAGAGTAGTTTCCAGATTTGCAGTTAAACATCACATTCTTGGAACTATTAGTGGAAATTTTGTCGAACAAAAAAAAATTGGAAGTTTAGTAAGACTATTAATTCAACCTGAAGATTTAATTCATGATGATAAAAGTAAACTTAAATTTAAAATTATTGATAAAAAATTTATTGGAACAAATTTTATCTATCATCTACGTTTGCCAAAAAATGAAATTGTTCCAGTTTTGGTACATGCACATCACTCTCATTTGCATGATGTTAATGATGAATTTGGAGTTAAATTTCCAATTAACATCGATCATTTAGTTTGTTTTTAAATTTAATTTTTTATAATTAACAAATAATCTTTACTTTGAAATTTTTTTTTCATATTTTATTATTATGAATGAAGAAAAATTAAATATATCTATCAGAAAATTTCTTAAAAATGTTGGCATAAACTCTCAAAGATTAATTGAAGATAATGTTAGAGATTTAGTTAAAAATGGTGAAATTACTACTTCAAAAAAAATTAAAATTAAAGCCACTATTTCGTGTGAAGAATTAAATCTTTCTAATTCAATTGATGGTGAAATTGACATTGAGATTTAAACTTGGAAAACCAGAATAAGAAAATAGAGTCCG
>MDTD01147661.1_pt1 | contig 12552 bp, 14 predicted proteins | sample 811221 | NCBI WGS metagenome assembly MDTD01 (sample SAMN05326646, study PRJNA326480) | marine metagenome | isolation source: seawater | place: Pacific Ocean: South West | collected 2011 | reverse complement strand
GATAAATTTATAGAATCATACAATATTAAAAATTCAAATTTATTTTTCAAATTTAATTTTGAAAACTATTTTAAAGATAAATCTAAATTAATCCGAGCTATTAACATAAATGATAAACTTCATTTGTTTAGTGATGATGGAATTGTCTTAATTTTTAATAAAAATTTTGAAATTGAAAATAGAATTGATTTAAAAATAAAAAAAATCAATACAATATATAACTACAACAATATGATATTTGTATCTACAGAAAAGGGTATTACATATATTTTCAAAAAATGAACTTTTTAATTTTAGGAATGCCAAATGTTGGTAAGACATCATTTTTTAATATTTTATCTAATAAAGAAAAAAATATAATTCACAAAACTATTGGAACTACAAGAGATTGGCATATTTCAGATTTAAAACAAAATTCCAGTATCAAAATATACGATACACCAGGAATAATTAATAATAATTATATTCTAGATAATGATTTTAAAAAACTAATAAGTAAAATAGATATTTTATTATACGTAATAGATTTTAATATTAAAAATATCGGCCCAGATAAAGAATTAATAAACTTATTAAGAAAATTTAATAAAAAAATTATTTTAATTATTAATAAAGATGACAATTACAAACAAGATAAAGAATTAGATATTTTTGGTTTACAAGATTTTTTCTATATTTCTTGTTCCCATAGATTAGGCATAGGCGAATTTTTAAATTATTTATCTAATTTTGATGTAAAAATAGGTAAATTTAAAAGCTTCAATTACTCTATTGGTTTATTTGGAAAAACTAATGTTGGCAAAAGCACACTATTAAATAAATTAGTTGGTTATAATAGATCAGTAGTTAGCAATAAGCCAAAAACCACTACAGATATCGTAGAATCATCTTTTTATTTTAAAGGAAATGAATATTTAATTAGAGATACAGCAGGATTAATAAAGAAAAATAAAATTGATAAAGATAGTTTAGATTATTATGTAACAAAAAAAACTTTATCAATTATAAAAAATTTAGATATAAATATATTCTTATTGGATATTGAACAAGGTTTTGATAATCAATCTAAAAAAATATTTAATTTAATTTATCAAAAGTCAAACATTATAATATTTTTAATTAACAAAATTGATTTAATAAAAGATAATCAAAGAAAAATTATTAATAATTTAAAAAAAGATATTGAAATTGAATTCTCACAATCTAAAAACGTAAAAATTATAAGTATTTCAGCCCTAGACAAAAAAAATATTATTTCTCTTAAAGATAATATTCATAAATTTACTTTCGAAGTTAATAAAAAAATTACAACATCACAAATAAACAAATGGCTTAATACAATAACTAATAAAATACCTCATTCTAGGATTAAAGGTAAAGAAGTAAAATTTAAATATGCAACACAAATTTCAAATAATCCTCTAACAATTAAAATTTTTTCTAATTTTTCAAAAGAAATATCTACAAACTATAAACGATTTTTGACTAATGATTTTTATAAGTATTTTAATTTTAAAAGTAAAAATTTAAGAATTGTATTTTCTAAATCTAATAACCCATATAAGTAATTATTCATTCTCTTGGTATAACCCTATAAAACTATTATTATTTTCATCTATTAGTTTTAATATATTAGACTTAGTAATTAAAAAATTATTAAAGTTATTAATTCTTTCGATACTATTATTATTTGTAAAAAATAGAATAGCACTACAAATTGCATAGGAAAATATTAATCCATATATTGCTCCAAAAAACTTATCCAATATCAATCCAAAAATTTGTTTATCTAAATCACTACTTATAATTTTTCTTAATCTTTTTAAAATAAATAAGCTTAATAGAAAAATTATTGGTATTGATATTATAATACTTAAAATTGAAACAAATTGTTCAAAATTAGATAATAAATTAATATTTAAAAACAAATTATTTAAATAAAAAGATAGATACTCATATGTAAAAATTGTAATAAATACGGATCCCACCCAGGTTAATAAACCTAAAATAGAATTTATAAATCCTTTCCATAAACTAAAAATAATTATTACTACCGCTAAGATTAAAATTATATAATCTATTGTTAATAAATCTATATTAAATATATTCATTTTAAATAATTCAATAATGATGGTAAAGTAATTAATACTCCTATCATAGCAAATATCATTGCTAAGCTCGTAAATATGCCAAAAATAATAGTTGGTATGAAATTAGAAAAACTTAGAGTTAGAAATCCAAGGGAAATCGCTAAAGATGTTATTAATACTGCTCTTCCTGCTGTTAAATGAGCTTTATTAATAGAATTAATAAAATACATATTTTCAGACATATTAATTTTATATCTATACAAATAATGTATTGTATTATCTACAGCAATTCCAATCGATATTGCTGCTATAGTAATTGTCATAATATCTAATGGAATATTTAGAAGTCCAATCAAGCCTAATATATATGTTGCAGCAAAAATATTTGGTATTATTCCAACTATACTTAATTTAATTGATTTAAATAGTATTATAAACATGACGAATATTGAAAATATTACAAAGCCCAAAGATTTTATTTGTGATGAAAATAATGAAGAAAGCATATTGTTATATAAAACTAGTAGTCCATTTACTCTTGCCTCTTCAATATTACTAAATGAGTTTTCCAAATAATCTCTAATTTCTTTTATTAATTTACCTCTTTTTATATCTTCTGAATCTTTTACTCTTGCTGAAATTTTAATCATATTCTGTTCAATATTGACATATGGATTAATTAAATCATCTTTATAATTTTCAGGAATTTCATTATATAAAACAGATAATTCAAATGTTGAAAGATCTTGTTTATTTATTTTATTTGCTACTTCTATTAACGAAATAATTGAAAATACCTTTCCAATTTCATTTCTACTTTGTAAATATTTGTGAATTTCTCTTATCGTATTAAGTTTATCATTAGTAAACCAAATATCGTTATTACTACTAAATAAATCATCTGAAAAAATATCATCTTCAAATTCAAGCTCATCATCAGTATTACTAATTGTATCATTACTTAAACTTAATTCATTATTTTTAAATTTTATTATTATATCTAAAGGAGTGGTTCCTCCTAGTTCAGTATCAATAAGTTTCATTCCTTGATAAATTTCAGTATTTTTTTTAAAATATTTAATAAATGAATTTTCTACATTTAAATTAATTATTCCATATATTCCTAAAATAAATAAAAAAAAATTAATCAATAAAACTGTTTTTTTATAATTAATAGAAAATGAAATAAAATTATTTAATAATAAATTATTAAATTTTGTTTCAATTATTTCTTTTGAAAAAAAACTAATTAATAAAGGAAATATAGTAAAAGATGAAATCAATATAATAATCAAAGAAATTATCATAACTATTCCAAAGTCAATTATTGGTTTTATATCTGAAATTACAAGAGATAAAAAAGCTACTGCTGTTGTTAAAAAAGTATAAAAACACGGCCAAAACATTATTTTAAGAGTTTTTGTTATATTATTCTTAGTCTCTAAATAATTATTTAATATGTGAATATTCATTGATATTGAAAGAATAAACATAAGGGATATAAAGTTTGCTGAGACAGCTGTTATTTCAAAATTTAAATAACCTGTTAGGCCTATCATAGTTATTACACTGAATATAGATGATGATAAAATAATAATAACCCATTTAACTTTTTTAAAAATAGAAAACAAAATTATAAGAACTAAAAGTATTACTACAATACTAAAAATAATAATGTCATTCTTTACAAATGAAATTACATCATTGGATATCATTTCAACACCGCCAAGATAATATTCATAGTCATTATCAGCGTTATTAATTATACTTCTTATGTCTCTTATAAAATTATCTCTTTCATTATCTATTTCAGATTTTAGTTTATAATATGTACCATTTTCTTGGTATAAATTTTTGTTTACTTTTATATCTTTAAGTTTTTCGTTCTCTTCTAGATATATAATTATTGATGTAATATTTTTTTTATTATTTATAATTTGATCACTATATATAGGACTTTCTATGAATTCGTTTAATACATCCTTAGTTTTTAAATTTGTATTATCTATAGTTTCATAATTATTATTTGATAAATCAATTAAACTAATTTCATTTAGAAATAATATAGGTGCCATATTAATATTAAAAACTGAACTTACTTCTTCGAGATTAGAAATTTTGTTACTCAAATTATTAACTTCATTCAATAATTTTTTATCTATTTCCTTTTCAGATTTTATTGCAATTATTAAACTGTTTTTATTTGAAAAAATATTTTGATAATATTTATAGTATTCAAAATCAATATCATTTTGTGCAACCAACGTATCTGATGACGCATCAATTCTGAAATTATTTAAATTTAGAATAGCAAATATAAAAACAGATATTGAAAATATAAAAATAATAAATCTATATTTATTTAACATAAAATCTTTTAACTCTCGCGCCAATAGATGTAATAACTTCATTGCTTATAGTTTCACATTGATTTGCAAAACTTTCAATGCCGTTATTCTTATTTATTAAATCAATAAACATACCTACCTTTAAATTATGTTTAGTTTGTGTAATATCTATTGTAAAGCTATCCATAGATATTCTGCCTATTATTTTAAACTTTTCATTTTTGTAATAAACTGTTCCTTTATTGCTTAATGCCCTTGGAATTCCATCGGCATATCCAAATCCCACAATTGCTATCTTTATATTCTTTTTAGTTTGATAAGTTTGATTATATCCAATGTATTCATTTTTATTTATAATCTTAATTTGAATAATTTTTCCACTTAATGTAACTACTGGTTTTAGTTTTTTATTAAGAATTTTATTTTGATTATTACCTCCATATAATCCAATACCCGGTCTAATCATATCAAATAAAAATTCTTTTGATAAAACGGAACCATTTGTATTTGATAAACTAAAAATAATATTATTTGATTCAAACTTGTTAATTATTTTAAGAAATTTATTTTTTTGTTTAGTATTGTATCTATTATTTCTTTCATCTGCACTAGAAAGATGGCTAATAACAATTTCTATATTTTTACTATTAAATATTTTTTTAGGTAATTCTTTTAAACTAATTCCTAATCTATTTATCCCAGTATCAATGTGTAATCCAAATTTTAAATTATTTTTAAAAATAATTTTTAATTCAGATAAATTATTGATAATAGGAATTAAATTGTATCTTTTAAAAAATTTTACATCATAGTTTTGAATACCATTTAGTACATAAATTTTTGCATTCTTTTTATTATTTAATTCAATTCCCTCTTCTAATGTTGCAACAAAAAAATGCTTACATTTATTATTTAAAAATAAATTAAATATTTTTTTTGCGCCAAGGCCATATGCATTAGCTTTGATTGTTGGGGCAACAATTATATTTTTTTTTAAATTTTTAAAATATTCATAGTTTTTCTGAATATTTCTAATATTGACCTTTAATGTAGAACTATGTTTTATCACTCCATAATATTATCATATTCTTCATTACTTAAATCACTGAATCTTGTAAAATTTGCATCAAAATGCATTTTAATTGTTCCGATAGGCCCATGTCTTTGTTTTGCAATTAATATTTCAGCTTTATTGTAGCTTTCGTCTGTAAGTTGTTGCCATCTACTCATTCTTTCATTGTATTTCATATCATCTTCCTCTGGCTTTCTTATTGGCATCATTCTCTCTAAATAATAACTTTCTCTATAAATGAACATAACAACATCAGAATCTTGTTCTATCGTTCCACTTTCTCTAAGGTCTGATAATTGAGGTCTTTTATCCTCTCTTTGTTCAACTTGCCTAGATAATTGAGATAAAGCTATGACAGGTATATTTAACTCTTTGGCTATTGATTTTAAGCCTCTAGTTATTTCAGAAATTTCTTGGACTCTACCATCATTTCTATTATTATTTGATGAAGACATTAGTTGAAGATAATCAATTATTATTAAATTAATATTATGAACTCTCTTTAATCTTCTTGCTCGAGCTCTTAATGATGGAATTGTTAAAACAGGATTATCATCAATAATTAGATTAAGTTTTTCTAGTTCAGTTGAAGTTTTTGCAATTTTGTTAAAGTCATCCTTACTAAATTCAGCTTTGCGCATTTTATCGCCTGATATTCTAGATCTTTCTGCTAAAATTCTAGTTGCTAGTTGTTCAGAAGACATTTCTAAGGAGAAAAAAGCAACCTTGCCACCATCTACAATTTTTACATTGTTAAATTCATCTTTTTGTTCTTGATATTTTATTGCACAATTAAATGCAATATTTGTACCCAATGCTGTTTTGCCCATTGATGGTCTACCAGCAACAATTATTAAATCTGATTTATGTAAACCCCCTAATTTTTTGTCTAAATCTCTAAAACCCGTTGGAACACCTGCTATTTTACCATCTCTTTTATAAGCTTCACTGATTATATCGACTGCATTTTTGAGTGCTGTACCAAAATCTATATATTGTCTATCAGCACTTCCTGTTTGGGATAACAAATAAAGATCATTCTCAGCGTTTTCAATTAAATTCTGCCCATCTAATGATTCTGATTTGTTGTTTGTATCTTGAATTATATTTTGGGCAATACCAATTAAATTTCTTTTTATGTTTAAATCATAAATTAATTTTCCATAATTATAAGCATTTTGAGTTGATGGAGCACTGTCTTTAATTTGATTAAGATACTTAATATAATCAAAACTACCCTCACTAATTGGCAAGTAGTTTTTGAGAGTAATTGGTGATACAAGAACGTTTTTTTCAAGTAAATTCTTAGTTGTTTTGAATATTAGTTTATTATTCTCATCCACAAAGTGGTCTTCATGCAAAAATTCAGATACTTTTTCATAATTTCTATTATCCCATAGAATACAACCAATAAGAGCAATTTCAGCTTCTATATTTGAGAAATTACCATCTTCATTATTCATTTGTTCGCTTGAATTAAGTAATTCAATTGCCATTTGAAAATCTTTAAACCAAAATAAATTTGAAACAATAATTTTGAATATTTTTTAGTTAATAAAATACTAATTATGTGAATAAATTAATTTTTGTTTACTATTAATTTAAAAACTTCGGATACGTCCATATATGGATTAATTTCAATTTCATGTTCACCAAGATTTTTAATAGGTTGTCTAATTATCAAATCGTCAGATTTTATTTTTATTTTTTTTTCATTAAAAAAATCTATTATTTCTTTTTTAGAAATTGATCCATATAATTGGTCTTTTTCATCAGATTCTTTATTAAAAATTATTTTCAGTTTAGAAACTTCTTTAATAAGAATTTTTGCTTGTTCTAGTTTATCTTTTTCTTTTTTTTCAACATCATCTTTGATATTTTCATAATATGACATATTTTTTTTTGTGTTTCTTAATGCCATATTATTCGGAAAAAGGAAATTTCTAGCAAAACCATCTTTTACACTTACTAGATCGCCAATTTTACCCAGTTTTTTTATATTAGTTGTTAAAATGACTTTCATTGATTGTAAAATTTGTTTGTATATGACATTAAAGACAAGAATCTTGCTCTTTTAATTGCCTTAGATAATTCTTTTTGTTTTTTTCTAGATACACCTGTTATTCTGCTTGGAACAATTTTACCTTTTTCACTAATATATCTCGATAGCAATTTAATATCTTTATAATCAATAATTGGAGAGTTAGGTTGACTAAATGGACAAAATCGTTTCTTACTATCGAAAGGAGAATTGTTATTATCTTCTCTATTAAAAGTTTTTTTCTTATTTTTTTTCATTGTATAATTTTGTTGGAAGTTCTTGATGATCGTTAACTTTTATAAATATATGCCTTAACATATTATCTGATTGATTAAGCTCTTTTTTTATACTATCTAATTTTTGGCCTGAAATCTCAATTTGAAAGAAATTATAGAAAGCTTTTTTGAATTTATCAATATTATAACTTAAATCTCTAAGACCCCAGTCTTCTTCATTAACTATAGTTCCTGAATTTTTAGATATATACGTTTTAAATTTATCGATTTCAGACTTAAGGTTTTGTGTGCCTAACTCAGGACTTAAAAGTAATACAGCTTCAAATTTATTCATAAAACTCCACGGTTAATCTTATATTTAATAAATATAAGAGAAGTTGACTTGCATATATAATTTTTTTAAAATAAATCAAGTAAAAATGACATCTGTAATCTTTCCTGGTCAAGGCAGTCAATATGTTGGAATGTCTAAAGACTTTTATGATAATTTTAAATTATCAAAAGTAATATTAGAGGAAATTCAGGACCATGTTAAGATTGATTTACAAGATATATTATTTGAGGATAGCAATAATCTATTGAATATTACAAAATACACCCAGATATCAATTTTTGCAGCCTCAATTTTAATTTATAAAATATTAGAAAGTGAAACAGATATTAATAATAAAAAAATTAATATAATGATGGGTCATTCATTGGGTGAATATACGGCATTAGCTTGTAGTAAAAAATTAGATTTAGGTGAATGTAGTTTAATATTAAAAAAAAGAGGCGAGCTAATGAACAATGCAGTAGAGCCAAACAAATCAGGCATGGCTGCATTGATTGGTAAGGATTGTAATTATATTCAAAATATAATTGATGAAAATAATATTAATTTACAAATAGCTAATGATAATTCACCCATGCAAGTTGTGCTCTCTGGCGATATAAATGAAATAAATAATAATGAAGAATTTTTTTTAAAGAATAATATTAAAAAATACGTAAAATTAAATGTTTCCGCAGCATTTCATAGTGAATATATGATTGATGCTCAAAAAAGTCTAAGTAATCAAATAGATAAATTAAATTTTTTTCATAATGAAATAAAAATTATTTCAAATTTTACCGCAAATGCTTCGAATAATAATGATGAAATTAAAAATTCTCTTCAACAACAAATGTCAAATAAAGTAAGATGGACTGAGAGTGTACAAAAACTAGAACATTTAGGAGAAAATAAAATTATTGAAATAGGTCCTAACAAAGTTTTATCAGGATTAATAAAGAGAATCTCAAATAATTTTGATATAAAAAGTATTAATAATATTTCAGATTTAAAAAATTATGAATGAATTTAAAAATAAAATCTTAATTACAGGTGCATCGGGAGGCTTAGGTAATGCAATATGTAGTAAATTTCTACATAAAAATTATACATTAATATTAACTGCATCAACTGAAGATAAAAAAAATAACTTAAAAAAAAAATATGGAGAGCAACATTTTTACTACAATGTTAATTTATCAGACAAGAATAATTTAGAAGAATGTATGTTAAAAATATCAAATGAACATAAAGATTTGTCAGTAATAGTTAACAACGCAGGTATAACAGAGGATAATTTAATATTTAGATGAAAATTGATCAATGGTCAAATGTAATACAAACAAATTTAGATTCAAATTATATAATTTTAAAATCTTTACTTCCAAATATGTTAACAAAAAAATATGGAAAAATTATTGGCATTTCTTCTGTTGTAGCGTCTACAGGAAACCCAGGACAAGCAAACTATGTAGCTTCAAAATCTGGTATGATTGGTCTTTATAAATCAATAGCTTTAGAAGTTGCTAAAAGAAATATTAATGTAAATATTGTGTCACCTGGGTTTATAAAAACTGCTATGACAGATAAACTAAATGATAATCAAAAAAATATTATTTTATCAAAAATACCTATGTCAAAATTTGGAACTCCTATGGATGTAGCTAATTTGGTATTTTTTTTATCAAGTGACGATTCATCATATATAACAGGACAAAATTTTAATATAAATGGTGGAATGTTAATGATATAATTGGTTGACATCCAAATAGATAATAATCTAAAAGAAAAATGAGGAGAAAACTATGAGTGAAATACAAGATCAAGTTAAGAAAATTGTTGTTGATCATTTAGGTATTGATGAAGCTAAGGTAGTGCCTGAGGCTAAATTTATTGATGATTTAGGAGCAGATAGTTTAGATACAGTTGAGTTAGTTATGGCTTTTGAAGAAAAATTTGGAATTGAGATACCAGATGATGCAGCAGAAACAATTCAAACAGTCCAAAATGCAATAGAGTATATAGAAAGTAAAAAATAATTTTTTTTATTTTTTTATGAGAAGAGTAGTTGTTACAGGTATTGGCTTATTAACAACATTAGGAAATAATAAAGAAGATTCTTGGAAAAATTTAATAGACTGTAAATCTGGAATAAAAAAAGTTGAACAATTTGATGTAAGTGATTTGCCATGTAAAATAGCAGGTTATCTTTCAAATGACCCAGATAGCAATAATTATTTTAATAAATCATCAATTCTAGAAAAAAGAGATATAAACAGAAATGATAGATTTATTCAATATGGCCTTGTTGCTGCAAAAATGGCAATAGATGATGCCGGTTTAAATGATCTTTCAGAAGAACAAAAACTCAAGATAGGTATATCTGTTGGCTCTGGAATTGGTGGATTAGAAACAATTTATGATGGTTCTTTAACAATTAATGAAAAAGGAGTTAAAAAACTATCACCGTTTTTCATACCATCTTCCTTAGTTAATTTACTTTCGGGTCAAATTTCAATCAAATATGGTTTTAAAGGGCCTAATCATTCAGTAGTTACTGCCTGTGCGACAGGAGCGCATTCAATAGGAGATGCGAGTGAAATGATTAAAAGAGGTGCATCAGATATAATGATTGCCGGAGGATCAGAGGCTGCGGTTTGTAAATTAGGTATTGCGGGTTTTTGTGCTGCAAGAAGTTTGAGTACCTCATATAATGACAATCCCAATTTAGCATCTAGACCTTGGGATAAAGATCGAGATGGATTTGTTATGGGTGAGGGTTCAGGAATAATAGTTTTAGAGGAATTCGAACTAGCAAAAAAAAGAGGTGCAAAAATATATGCTGAATTAGTTGGCTATGGTATGTCTGGTGACGCTTATCACATTACTGCACCTGCTGAAGATGGTGATGGCGGATATCGAGCAATGACTGAAGCACTAAATATGGCAAATGTATCAAGTGAAAATGTTGATTATATTAATGCCCATGGTACATCAACCTTAAAAGGGGATGAAATTGAACTTAATGCTATTTCTAGACTTTTTAAACATGGTGTTTATGTAAGCTCCACCAAATCATCTATTGGACATTTGCTGGGAGCTGCAGGTAGTGTAGAATCAATATTTTCTATATTATCTATTAATAGTAATATTTTACCTGCAACATTAAATTTACATAATCCAATTGACAATAAAGGTGTTAATCTGATTGCCTTGAACCCAGTAGATAAAAAAATTAAATATGCATTAAGTAATTCTTTTGGTTTTGGAGGAACAAATACTGCGTTATTATATAAAAGCATTTAGTTTCTATATCATTATAATTTTAATAGGTTTAATATTTTACTCTACGTATGCAATTAATAAAAAACATTATTTTAGTAAAAATATAATTAATATTTCTAAAGGTAGTAGTGTATCCAAAGTTATAAAAAAAAATTTCACTAATATTAACAATTTTGATGAAATAATATTCAAACTCTATTTTAGTTTTCACTCATTTAATAAAAAAAAAATAATACATTATGGTAATTTTCAGTTAGGTAAAAATATATCATTTATAAAATTTATAAATATAATATCTCAACCAAGTAATATTTTAAATAAAATTACAATTATAGATGGATGGTCAAAAACTGATTTAAATAATGCTTTATCAAAATATTTTACAAATTTTAAAACAATTGAGTATGAAGATATTTTAGCTGATACCTATTATTTTAAAAGAGATGAGGGTTTTGATATTTTCTATGATAAATTAAATAATTTTAAAAAAAATTATTTAAAAAATAAACCAAATGATATTAAACTTGAGGATATTGAAATAATGACAATTGGATCATTAATTGACAAGGAGGGTTTTGATAATATTGATAAAAGAAAAATTGCATCAGTAATTTTTAATAGATTAAATAAAAATATGAGATTACAAATTGATGCAAGTGTAATATTTGCCATTACTGATGGCAAATATGATTTAAATCGTAATCTAACACTTAAAGATTTAAAATTTAAACATCCCTATAATACTTATAAAATTGATGGTTTACCACCAAAGCCGATATCTTATGTTAGTACTAAAACAATAGATATTATATTTGATAAAAATGATACAGATTATCTATTTTATTTTTTTAATAAATCTTTAAAAAGACACATATTTTCTAAAAATTTTGAAGAACATAAGAAAAAATTAAATGAGTATAGAAATAAATAATAAATTGATAATAATTTCATCACCATCTGGTGCAGGTAAAACTACTTTATGTAAATTATTACTAAAAAAAATGAATAATATTAAGTTATCTGTTTCATATACATCAAGAAATAAAAGATTAAATGAGAAAGATGGAAAAGATTACTATTTTGTTACTGAAAAAAAATTTCACAATCTAAAAAAAAATAATTATTTCATTGAGACAGCAAAAAATTTTAATAATTATTATGGATCTC
>MDTD01192560.1_pt1 | contig 12553 bp, 9 predicted proteins | sample 811221 | NCBI WGS metagenome assembly MDTD01 (sample SAMN05326646, study PRJNA326480) | marine metagenome | isolation source: seawater | place: Pacific Ocean: South West | collected 2011 | reverse complement strand
GCTCAGGGTGGTACAGCTGTAGGTACAGGAATAAATTCTAAGAAAAATTTTGACAAAAAAATAGTTAAAGAAATTGCTAAATTTACAAAAATTAAATTTAAACCTGCTCCTAATAAATTTGCTGAACTTGCAGCTCATGATGCTATCGTAAATTTTTCAGGAACATTAAATACATGTGCAGTAGCATTAATGAAAATATCAAATGATATTAGATTTTTAGGTTCAGGTCCCAGAGCTGGTTATGGAGAATTAATTTTGCCTGAAAACGAACCAGGATCTTCCATAATGCCTGGAAAAGTAAATCCAACTCAATGTGAAGCAGTAACTATGGTTTGTGTTAAAGTTATTGGAAACCACAATGGTATAACAATGGCAGGATCACACGGACATTTTGAACTAAATGTTTTTAAGCCATTAATTGCACATAATATTTTACAATCAATTGATTTAATTGCCGATAGCACTAAAAATTTTGCTCTGTTCTGTGTGAAAGGAATAAAGGCCAATAAAAAGAAAATACAAGAGCATCTAGATAATTCATTAATGCTGGTTACAGCATTAGCTCCTCACATTGGATACGATAATGCTGCGAAAATTGCAAAAACTGCACTTAGGAATAACACAACATTAAAGTATGAAACACTTAAATCTGGGTTAATAGATGAGAGGCATTATAATAAATTAGTAGATCCTAAAAAAATGATCTATCCGTCATAACTCTTAAAAGCTTCGTTTAATAGATTTTTAAAATAAATTTTATTCTGAAAATTATCTTTTTTTAATATTACATTATTTAAAATTTTATTAACATTGTGATTAATTTCATTATCTATTCTTATATCTTTTAATTGAGCTACTTTTTGATCAAAATTGTAAGTGAAATTTAAATCAATCTGATCAATTCGATTTCTATATTTTTTTGGTGTTAAAAGGAACTTATATATATCATTATAATCATTAACTTTTATTTTTAATTTCCCATCTAAAATTAATTCTCCGTTTTTAACAAAAATTAAACTTTCCAACAATTCAAAATTTGAAAAATTTCGCCACTCAAATTTTGTACGATCTAGATCTATTAAACCATCTTGAATTTTTGAATTTAAATGAATATTTTTAAAATTAAAATTTTTATAAATTTTATCCGCTTTTATATTTAGTTGAAAGTTTATATTTTTATTATTAAATATTTCTGTTTTTAAAAGTTGTGCAATTATTGCTCTTGAGCCCAATAAGTGGTTTAAATTTATTTCATCTAGATCACCTTCAAAACTAGCATAAAAGGGCTTAAAATTAAATTTTCCGTAATAATTTACGTTTGGTTCGTCTATCCTGTCAAAAATTTTAATATTAAAATTATTTTTTTCAAATTGATACTCAGCAATTCGTTTTAGATTATTAAAAATTAACTCTGATTTACCGTCTTTTTTTTCTTTATCAACGTTCAAAATATTTTGTATTTTTAGATTCATTAGATCGAGATTTATTTGAGAATAAATTTTACTCTTGTTATTATTAAAAAAAGTTTTCATAGAAAAGGGGATATTAAAAATTTCGTTTTCTGAATAAAAAATATTTTTAAATTCTTTTGGTTCATAATAATATTTAATTTTAATAATTTTATTTACAAAAAGTACTTCTTCCGATGAGTTTCTAAAAAAAACGTTACTATTCTTAATAGTTAAATTTCCATCTTGGAAATTTTTATTGATAAGTTTATAAAAAAATTTATAATTATTCTTATTTAGGTTAAAATTCGCATTATCAAATATCAAGTCTTTAATTTTAATATTTTTAAACGAAAAAAAATTCGTAAATGATATATAAATTTTAGATTTATTTATTTTTGAAATCTCAGTAAAGTCGTCTAAAATAGTGGTCTCAGATATTACAAAATGTGGTTTAGGGAAAAAGTTATAACTTATATTTTGAGAGAATTGAAAATTTATATCAAATTTATTTTGTAACTCTGTCCTTAATTGTTTTGATATATCTGACTGATTGTAAAAAGCAGGTAATAATAAGTAAGATATAAAAATTACAATAAGTGCGACAAAAGTTAAAATTATTTTATTATTATTTAGTAAATTACTTAGATTTTTAAAATTTAACTTGTTTAAATTTTTTTCTAAAAGATTATTAATAAAATTAGTTATGTTTTTTAAATATTTAAAAAAAAATTTTGTATTACGCATAATAACCAAGAAAGCTTATAAAGTATTATTTTAAATGATAAACAATGATTATTTAAAAAATTTAAATGAGGCCCAAAAGGAGGCTGTATTACACTTAGATGGACCACTTTTAATTGTTGCAGGGGCTGGATCTGGCAAAACTAAAGTTTTAACATCCAGAATTGCTAACATAATTAAGGAAAAAAAAGCCTTTCCTAATCAAATTTTAGCAGTCACTTTTACTAATAAAGCAGCAAAAGAAATGCAGAAAAGAGTTAGTAATTTACTTGGTTCATCTGCTGTTGGTCTTTCATGGCTTGGCACATTTCACTCTATTTGTGCAAAATTATTAAGAAAACATGCTTCAGCAGCTAATTTAAATTCGAATTTTACTATTATTGATACAGATGATCAAATCAGACTTATCAAAAACATATGTAAATCAGAGAATGTCGATATTAAACAACTGTCACCAAGATTTATACTTGCAATAATCGATAGATGGAAAAATAAAGGCTTTTATCCTAAGGAAGTAATCATAAATAAAAAAGATATTTATGAAAGAACTATTCTTCCACTTTATAAAATTTATCAACAAAAATTAATTGATTTAAACTCTTGTGACTTTGGTGATCTTATTTTACATACCGTTAAAATTTTAGAATTTAATTCTGATATTAGAGAAATATATTCGAAAAATTTTAAATATATTCTTGTTGATGAATATCAAGACACTAATTTTATTCAAAGCAAATGGTTAAATCTATTATCTGAAAAAAATAAAAATATTTGTTGTGTTGGAGATGATGATCAATCAATTTATAGTTGGAGAGGCGCTGAAATTAAAAATTTTTTGGAATTTGATCAAGTTTATGAAAACACTAAAGTAATTAGACTAGAGCAAAATTATAGGTCATCTCAAAATATTCTATCTGTAGCATCAGATCTTATTTCAAATAATCAAAATAGAGTAGGTAAAACATTAATTACTACTATGGAAGAAGGTGACTTGGTTCAATTAAATTGTTTTAAAAATGGCAAGGACGAGGCCATTGGAGTCTCTGATGAAATAGAAAAAAAAATTAAAAATAAATTTTCTTATAATAATATTGCGATACTAGTAAGGGCTATATTTCAAACACGTGAATTTGAAGAGCGTTTCCTTAAAATTGGAATGCCTTACAGAATATTGGGTGGTACTAAGTTTTATGAAAGAGCTGAGATTAAAGATTGTGTTGCTTATCTAAGATTAATTTTTCAAGAAAAAGACGACCTTGCTTTTGAAAGAATTGTTAATAATCCAAAAAGATCTATTGGCGACAGTACGTTAAAAAATATTCATGAATTTGCAAAAGAAAATAAGTTAAATCTGGAGAGAGCTTCTATTAAAATGCTTGAAAAGAATTTAATTAAACCTAAAGCAAAAATTGGTTTAAATCTTTTTATAAATTCTATTGGAAAGTGGAGGAATGATTTAATAATAAAAAAATCAAATCATATAAAGCTGTTACAAATTGTTCTAGACGAGTCAGGATATTCAGCAATGTTAAAAAATAAAAAAGACATAGATAACGAAAATAGATTAGAAAATATAAAAGAATTATTAAGCGCCATGAAGGAATTTGATAATTTAGAAAGTTTTTTAGAACATGTATCTCTTGCGACTTCAGTAGACCGAGAATGGGAAGGTGAAAAGATTAATATGATGACAATGCATGCTGCAAAAGGATTGGAATTCGATGTCGTGTTTCTTCCAGGTTGGGAAGAAGGGTTGTTTCCTCATCAAAAATCAATTGAAGAAAAAGGTCAGAACGGCTTAGAAGAAGAAAGACGTTTGGCTTATGTGGGAATTACAAGAGCTAAAAAGAAAGCAGTAATTTCTTTTTCAATGAATAGATTTTATCAAGGAGACTGGATAGATAGTATGGCCTCAAGATTTGTTGAAGAATTACCTGAAAAATACCTAGAAAAAAACTCATTTTTTGATGAAGAAATAAATAATGATGAAGATTTTGAATTTAATCAAGATTTTGAAATTGAGGAAGGCACTAGAAGTCCTGGTTGGATAAGATACCAAAAGAGAATTAAATGAAAAAGTATATTCAAAGTTTAAGAAAAAAATTTAAAGAGTATCAAATTGATGGATATGTTATTCCAAAAAATGATGATTATTTTACTGAATATTCAAAAACTAATAGATTAAAAATTATTTCTAATTTCAGTGGCTCAGCTGGATTAGCTATAATCTTAAGAAATAAAAACTATTTATTTACCGATGGAAGATACACAATTCAAAGTAAGGTTGAAAGTGGAAAAAATTTTAAAATCTATGGATTTGAAAAATTAATAAACTGTAATATTTTTAAAAATTTAACATTAGGCATCGATCCTAAATTGTTTACAACGTCGCAAGTAAAAAAATTTTTTTTAAAAAATAATAAAATAAAATACATTGATACAAATCTAATTGATCAAATCAAAAAACAAAAAAAAAAGATAAATATTCCCTTTTTTTCCTTAAATAAAAAAATAGTTGGTGAAAGTGTTAGTTCTAAAATTAATAAAATTGTAAAGTATCTTAAGAAAAAAAAATCAGATTATATTTTTATTAGTGCACCCGAAAATGTTGCTTGGATATTAAATATCAGAGGTGGGGATAGTCCAAATAGTCCAATACCAAATTCAAGACTTATAATAAGTAAAACAAAAAAAATATTAATAATAAGTAAAAAAGAAAATTGTAATGAATTAATAAAAAATAAAATTATCAAACCGAAACAACTTTTAGATATAAATGAATTACAAGATGAATTAGTTAAACTCAAAGGCAAGAAATTTATAATTGATGATAAATCATGTTCGATATTTTACGAAAAATTAATTGTTTCAAAATTTAAAATTGTTAGTAGAGAAGACCCCACATATCTTTTAAAAGCAATTAAAAATAAGGTAGAAATTAACAATATGATAAAAGTTCATATTTTAGATGGAGTTGCATTAACAAAATTTATCTTTTGGATCAAAAAAATTAATAAAAATAAAATTACTGAATTTCAGGCCGCCAAAAAATTAGAAAAATTTAGAAAAATGAATAAAAATTTTCTCTATCCAAGTTTTGATACAATTTCTGGTTCTGGAAAAAATGGAGCTATAGTTCATTATCGTGCTGAGAAAAAAAAATGTAGATATTTAAATAAAAAAGATATTTTTCTTTGTGACTCAGGAGGTCAATATAAATATGGCACAACTGATGTAACAAGAACAATTTGTTTTTTTAATCAAAATCAAGGAATAAAAAATATTTTTACTAAAGTTTTAAAAGGGCACATTGCTGTTGCTACAACTAATATAAATAAAGAAAACACTGGAAAAAAAATTGATAAAAGAGCGAGAAAATTTTTATTGGAAAGTAATTTAGATTATGCTCATGGTACTGGCCATGGAGTTGGTTTTTTTCTTAATGTTCATGAAGGTCCACAATCAATTACTAAAATTAATAAAGTTAAAATAAAATCAGGAATGATTTTAAGTAATGAACCTGGTTACTATAAAAAAGATCAATTTGGAATACGTATAGAAAATTTGGTTTATGTAGATATAGAGAATGGAAAATTATTGTTTAAAAATTTAACAATGGCACCAATTGAAAAAGATTTAATTAATTATGATTTATTAACACTTTCTGAAAAAAATTATCTATTCAAATACCATCTTGACGTTTACTCTAAATTATCAAAATACCTTAAACGAAATGAAAGAAAATGGTTAGCTAGTTTTATTTAGCATTTTTAAAAATTCTTTTTGATTAATTATCTTAATTTTAAGTTCTTTTGCATTATCTACTTTTCTCTTAGTTGGTTTATCACCAATAATTAAATAATCTAATTTTTTTGAGACTGTACTTACAGAGTTTCCTGAATTTTCCTCAATTAATGATTTGACTTCAGCTCTGCTAATTCCATTTAATTTCCCTGTTACCAAAAATGATTTTTCTTTCAATAGTCCTTTTAGTTGTTTACCAGCAACATTTTTTATTGACAAAACTTTACTCAATTCATTTAAAACTTTTATATTTATTTCATTTGCAAAAAAACTTTTTATTGAATTAATTTGAGTTTCACCAATCCCATCAATATTTAATAAATCTTCATAATTATTTAATTTATATAAACTTTGAAATTTTAAAAAAGATCCAAAATGTTTTGATATTAATTTTGCATTTTCTAGTCCTATATGTCTAATACCTAATGCAAATATAAATCTTTCTAAGGAAATATTTTTTTTTTGATTTATAGAATATTTTAAATTTTCAACTGATAGTGTTCCCCAACCATCAAGATTTTCTATTCTTTTGTAATCTAATTTAAATATATCTTGAGGAAATTTTATCAATTTTATTTTCCAAAATTCTTCAATTATTTTTTTACCAAGCCCATCTATATTAAAAGCCTCTTTTGAAACAAAATGTTTCAGTTTTTCAATTGAAATTTTTTCACAAAAATAACCTTCACTAGAACATCTTCTTACTGCATCAATTTTTTTTGTTGTTTTATTAAATTCTTTTATTGTTTTAGAGCCACAAGATGGACATTTACTTGGAAAAACAAATTTTGTACTTTTTTTTTGTCTTTTATTTATGTCAACTGATAAAATATGTGGGATCACATCCCCCGCTCTCTCAACAGTTACTGTATCTCCAATTCGAACATCTTTTCTATTTATTTCATCCTCATTATGCAAGGTTGCATTAGAAACTAAAACACCTCCGATATTAATAGGTTTTATTTTTGCAACTGGAGTTAATGCCCCTGTTCTACCGATTTGAATGTCGATATCCAATATTTTAGAGATTGCTTTGTTTGAAGAAAACTTGTGAGCAATCGCCCATCTAGGTGCATTAGCTACATTACCTAGTCTTTTTTGTAATTCAAAATCATTAATTTTGTAAACTATACCGTCTATATCAAAATCTAAATTTGATCTTTGCTTTTCTACCTGATTATAATTTTGAATTAAATTTTTTACTCCAGAAATAGTTTTATTAAGTGGATTAGTTTTGAAGCCCCACTCAGCTAATTTTTTTAAATATTCAGATTGTTTTTTTAAATTTAAGCCTTGCTCAAATCCAAAAGTATAAGCAATAAAATTTAAAGGTATTTTTTTAGTATCCTCATGATTTTTTTGCCTTAATGAACCAGAGGCGGCATTTCTGGGGTTAGCGAACTTTTCTTTTAAATTTTTGAAATCGCTATTTTTAATAAATACCTCACCTCTAATATCAATATCTTTAGGAAAATCCTTATTTAAAATTTTTTTTGGTATATCTTTTATAGTTCCTAAATTTAAAGTTATATCTTCTCCTTCTTGCCCATCACCTCTAGATAAACCTCTTTCAAAATTACCGTTTTTGTATGTTAATGAAGCAGAAATACCGTCTATTTTTGGCTCTGCACTGTAAGAAATTTCAAAATTTTTTTTTTCGGATAAAAAATTTAATATTTTTTTTTCAAAATTTTTTAAATCTTCCTCAGAAAAAGCGTTTGAAAGTGAAAGCATAGAAACTCTATGTTGAAATTTTTTAAAATTTTTTGAGGGTTTAAACCCTACATTTTTATTTGGGGAGTCATCTGAATATAGAAAACTATATTTATTTTCTAATTTTAATACTTCATATTTTAAGTCATCATATTCTTGATCGGAAACTAATGATTTGTTTTTATCAAAATAATTTCTATTAAACTTTTTTAATAGTTGAATCTTAGAATTATATATTTTTATAATTTGTTTTTTTTGCATCTCATTCAAAAAGAGATTTAAATTTTCTCAAAATAACACTATTTTTTTTCTTTCCTTTTTTAAATAATCTTTTGTTTTTTTTTTTATATTCTTTATTGAATAATTCGTATGACTTTTCATACCATTTTGAAGATTGATAGTTATAGCCTAAAAGAACAGCATACTTTTTCGCCTCATCCTCTAAACCTAAAGTATAATGTACTTCAACTAATCTATATAAAGCTTCCTCTGTATAAATTGTTGTTTCGTAATTATCCAATACAGTTTTAAATCTATTAATAGCTGGTATCCATTTTTTTCTCACAAAATAATATCTTCCAACATACATCTCTTTAGCAGCAAGTAGATCATCTATATAGTCTATTTTGTATTCAGCATCTTTTGCATAATCTGTATTTGGATATAACTGTAAAACAATTTTAAAATATTCTTTTGCTTTTATAATTGCTTGTAAATCTTTTGTTTCATCAACTATTTGCTCATAGTATGATATTGCAAGTAAATAATTTACATAATCTAAATTTTCATGATATGGATAAATTTTTTTAAATCTTAATAATTCAGCTATAGCATCTCCATAATAATCTTGTACATAATAAGAATATGCAGCCATTACAGCTGCTTTTGGAGCTAAGTCTGATTGAGGAAATAATGTTTCTGCTTCATTAAATTTTTTAGCTGCAAACAATACATCTCCAGACTCTAATGCTTCTTTTCCCTCATTGTAAGCCTCTCTAAACTGAAGCTCTAAGCTTTTTTCTTTAATGATATTTTCAGTTTTTAATTCTTTTGAGCAAGAATTTAATAAAAAAATTAAAGTTATTATAAAAACAAAATATAAATTTTTCATAAATATTTGTCATAATAACTTATTATCTAAACCTAGGACAAGTTTTATATGGATCAATCTTAGTAAAATCTTACGCTATTGATCTAAGCAGGTTTCTATTAATTAAAGTATGTGGTAAATTTTTTTCAGTAATTTCTAAAATAGAAAAATTATTTTTATCTTTAAATACTTTTCTTAATAATTGATTTGTTAAATAATGACCACCCTGAGAACACTCTACACTTGCAATTATTCTGTAACCACATGTATAAAGATCTCCAATGCAATCAAGTATTTTATGATTTACAAATTCTTTGTTGTTTCTTAATCCCTCTGGATTCAATATTTCGTCTTCTCTAACCACTACTGCGTTGTCTAAACTTCCACCTTTAGCTAATCCATTTTTTCTAATTAATTCTATATCTTCAAACAAACAAAAAGTTCTAGAATTAAAAACATCCGTCAAGTCATCCTCATAAACTTTAAATTTATTTTCTTGGTTTCCAATTAATTGATTTTTATATTTAAGCTGATAATTAATATCTAAACTAAGAGTAGATGGTTTAATTTTAATGAATCTTTCTCCATCAGAAAATTTTACTTCTTTGTTTATTTTAATAACTTTTATTGGAGCGTCACTAATTTGAATTCCTGCTGAAATAATTTTTTCAATAAATATTTTAGCTGATCCATCTAGAATTGGCACTTCTTCATTATCTATTTCAATTAATGCGTTATCTATTCCTAAACCGAATAATGACCCCATGAGATGTTCGATTGTAGAAACCTTCACTCCAAATTCATTTTCTATGGTTGTATTTAATAGTGTATTAGTCACATTCATAAAATTTGGATAAATAAGATTATTTTTTGCTAAATCTATCCTTTTAAAAATAATTCCATGATTAGCCTCGGCAGGTTTAATACTTAGATTAACTTTTAAACCACTATGAAGTGAAATACCTTTGAATGAAGTTTTTTTTTTAATTGTTCTTTGAGTTAAATATGACACCAAGAACTTTTAGAGCCTTTTTAAAAGAATTTAAAAACAACTAATGTTACCAGAAAAAACATCTCTAACCGAAAAGTTGAAAAAATCTTTCAAAAAAACCTTTTTTTTCCTGATTTTTAGGCACAACAATAACCTCATTACAATTAAAACCATTATATAATTTGTGAGCTTTTTCTGAAAGTTCGGTATTTTCTAGAGATTTAAAGTTTTTTACATAATCGCCATCCATATAACAAATAATTTTAATTTGAAATTTTTGTAAAATTTTTTCTATTTCAAATTTAAAACTATTTGAAAAATATCTAAATTCAATTTCTAGGCAAAGATACTCTGATAATAAATCTTCCTTATATGAAGAATAATCAATACCGTTTACTAAATATTTTTTTATAATTATATGCATTATGTTATTATTATGGTAATTTTCTTTAAATAGATCTTTAGCATCAATAAGAGCACTTTCTAAAATCTTTTTATTCACTCTTTCCTTGTCATTTTTTTTCTTAACGCTAATTAGCATTTTTTTTGTTTCATTACATTCAATTACTAGAAAAATATTTTCTATAAATTTTCCAATTAATTTTTCAATTTTGAAAATATTGTCTTCGAGAAATTTATCTAGATTAGTTAAATTAATTTGAAAACTATTATTTTCAAATTTTAATTCTTGTTTATATATATTTTTTAAATGTTTTAAATCGAATATATAAATTCCAAACTGATTTGGAGATATATATAAATACGCTTCATATTTAAATTCTTCATTCATTTGAAATTATTTGATTATTTATTCTTAAATCAACAGTTTTAATATTATTAAAATTATTATATTTCAAAAATTCGAATGCGTTATTTAGAGAAACTTTTATATTATCTTTTGGTAGTTTTATAATAATATTATTTTTTAATTCCAAATCCCACCTTTTGGACTTGAAGAAATACAAATTTTTGATATTTTCATACGAGATATAAGATTTATCAATTATTTCTTTTAAGGCTAAAAAATCTTTTAAATTTGGCTTACCAAAAACATAAGGTAAACTTTCATTAAAAAATTTGTTATCAGAAAGTTTTCCATTTGATCCAACAAGATATATTTTACCATTTTTATTTATTCTTGCAAAAAAATTGGTCTTTTCTATTTTAATATATAAAGTATTTGGGTAATTTTTGTAAATTTTATAATTTTGGACTAAGCTATTAGACTCAATTATTCTTGTTATTTTTTCACCATTTAAGAAAAAAATATTTTTTAAGTTTAAAAAATTAATTTTTTTAATTAAATTTTGATTTTGATCGTGGTCCAACCCAGAAATATTTAAATTAATTTTTTTATTATATTTAATAAAATTAACATTGTTTATAGATCCAAATAAAACTAATAAAAAAAAATAAATTAATATTTTTTTACTTTTCCGTTGATGCATCTTTTAAAATCCATTCAATTAATTTTAAAAAACTAATTCCCCTGTATGCAGCTATTTCAGGTACTAAAGATAATTTTGTCATTCCTGGCTGCGTATTAATTTCTAACAAATAAAATTTTTCATTGTAATATTTAAAATCTGATCTAGTAACACCTCTGCATCCAATTTTTTTATGTGCTTTTAAAGCCATATTCATTGCTTTTTCCAACTTTCTTTTTGGCAAATCAACTGGAATTAGGTGTTGAGTTTTTGCATCTGAATTATATTTTGCTTTGTAATCATAAAATTTTCTTTTTGGCTTAAGTTCAATAGCACCTAATTTTCTATTTCCCATAATTGCAACTTGAATTTCTCGTCCTCCTATAAATTTTTCAATCATTATTTTTTTATAACTTTTTAAAGAATTTAAAATTCTAATTATGTTTTTATTATTACAAATAAAAACATTTACACTCGAACCTTCATTTAAGGGTTTTACTACTACTGGAAAATTCAGTTGCTTATTTATTTTCTTAATTAAATCGCTATTTTTAATATCATACGAATATGTAAAAAATTTAGGTGTGTTAATATTATTTTTTATAAATATTTTCTTCGAGATTTCTTTATCCATAGCTATTGAAGACGAAATCACCCCTGAATGGGTGTATGGAACTTTATATCTATCAAGCACACTTTGGATATATCCATCTTCTCCAAATTGACCATGTAATGCATTAAAAATTACATTTGGTTTAAAATTTTTAATATTTTTTTTTAAATTATTATCTGGTTCACAGATTATAACTTTATATCCATTCTTTTTTAATTCTTTAGCTACTTGTAGCCCTGTATCAAGACTGATTAACCTCTCTTTAGAAATTCCTCCAGATAATATAAGTACTTTTTTTTTCAATTTATTCTAATATTTTTATTTCTTTTTCTAATTTAATTCCTGTTTTTTTAAATACACAATCTGACACAAAATCTATTAATTTTCTCATGTCTTCAAACTTAGCATTATCTTTATTAACAAAAAAATTACAATGTTTCTCAGAAATTGATGCGTCTCCAAACGATTTTTCTAATGGAACAGACTCTTTTATTAGTTGCCAAACTTTTTTTTTTGTCTGATCTATTGGATTTTTAAAAGTACTACCGCTAGTTTTGATTTTTGTTGGTTGAGCTTTTTCTTTTTTTTCTTTAAGTAAATTCATCTCATTCTTAATTATATTTTTATCTTTTTTAAAACCTTTAAATGATGCACTCAAAAAAATAAGATTCTCTGACAATCCACTATCTCTATATTTAAAATTAATTTCTTTTGCAGGTATTG
>MDTD01053649.1_pt1 | contig 12553 bp, 9 predicted proteins | sample 811221 | NCBI WGS metagenome assembly MDTD01 (sample SAMN05326646, study PRJNA326480) | marine metagenome | isolation source: seawater | place: Pacific Ocean: South West | collected 2011 | reverse complement strand
GGGTGCCCGGTGACATTACGGCGGGAGTCGATGGGCCCGACCATCATGCCTCGTGGACTGAACGATTCAACTGCCAGGCACCGGAGTGGATGTCGCAGGGCCAACATGCTCATTTGAGTCATGAACGCCTGAGTCGAGATCCGGAAAAACACTATGGACTAGGTTTTGGCACCGCCTTTTATGTCGTCAAGGGAAATACAAACGGTGCTGAGCAAGCCGATGATCAGGCCGCTGAAAAGGCGATCGAAATTCTGGGAGAGCTAAAAGATAAACCCTTTTTCCTCGCCGTTGGGTTTGTTCGTCCTCACGTCCCGCTGGTCGCACCGGCGGAATTCTACGCGCCCTATCCGCCCGCAGAGATGAAATTACCCGCCCGATGGTCTGACGATTGGAGTGACATCCCCAAAGCGGGAATCTCCCACAATTCCCAACGCATCGGTTTCGCTGGTAATTCCGCCAAGCAGCAGGAGGTGCTCGCTGCCTACTATGCCTCTGTCGCCTACATGGATTATCAGGTGGGTCGGATCCTTGATGCACTCGACGAGCTTGACTTGCGAAAAAACACCATCGTCGTCTTTACCTCCGATCACGGATACCACCTCGGTGAGCATGATTTTTGGCAGAAGATGAGTCTTCATGAGGAATCGGTAAGGATCCCTTTGGTCATTTCTGTGCCTGGAAAGAATCCTGCTGTGACCGAAAGTCTCAGCGAGCAGATCGACCTCTTCCCGACGCTGTCAGAACTCTGTGAGTTGACCGTGCCTGAGCATTGTCAGGGAGTGAGCCTCGCCCCACTTTTTGATGATCCAAATCAAGTTGTTCGAACTGAGGCCTACTGCATGCACGGCAAAGGCCACTTGCTACGGACAAACCGATGGGCCTACATCGAGTATCGGGACGGGACGCAGGAACTCTACGACATGCTGCAAGATCCAAAGCAGTTTACGAATCTGGCCGCTACCGGTGAGCATCAAGAGACCGTACAAAGCCTGAAGCAACAATTGCAAGCAAAGCTCTCCGAGATCAACAGCTCCCAAGATTAATCAGAATTCGACAACCCGAATAGCTCGACAACAACGGCCCGATCATAGATCGTGCGATTAGATGCTGTTGAGCAAATCTTCGGTCGAGTCCGTCGAAACCGAGTCCGTCGAAACCAACAAGATCAAATCCCGAGACTCAGCTCGCTCGGTCTCCGCGACCAGATCTAAAGCAATCGGCCCGTTTTCAACCTCATCAGAGAGCACATCATCCACGAGTGCTGGAGATAAGCCAACCTTCGATTCCTGCGTGGATCGGTCTTCTTCGAGCTGGAATGGGAGTGGAATCGCCGCGACGGAATTGTCTTCCTGGCTCTCGAGATTGAGATGATTGATCACCAGCAACGCGTCGATCGGCGAAACAAAACCGTCGTTATTCGAATCCAGATAATGCGTTGGCATTTGCGTGGGGTCCAATTCGTGAGGACCCACGGTGTTGAGTTCGTTCAGCACAAACAAAGCATCAATGGGCGAAATGAAGGAGTCGTCATTCACGTCGAGTGGTTGGTCGTAATTGTGCCACGGATTGAGTGGTTCCTCGGTATCTGCTGCCGAGATGAAGATGTTCTTCAGTTCTTCGTAGTTTTCGGAGTCCTCCAAGCCATTCTGAGTCAGGTTGTAGACGGACACCACTTCGTTTTCGCTGCCCAGGATGACGACGTCTCGCCAGTCATAAGCAAGAAGATTTCCCCAAACGTCAGACTGGCCGTCGTTGTCTGAATCGACATCCTGCAACCAAGGGATGTCCACAGTGGCAGTTGCCAATCCATTGCCCAAGTGATTGTTTAAGCCGTTGATGCCGAGAATCTCAATGTTGAGATCGCCATAATCAGCATCCAACTCGTCCTGCATGTCATTCAAGTAGCCAAACTGGCTACGGCAGTAACCTCACTGAGCGTTCCCGAGATACCAACCGCTGACTTGCCCAAGATAGTCTCGAGGTGACACCATCTGGTCATAACGCTCGGAAGATTCATTGACGTCAATCAATGCAAAGTCCGGAACCATGTCGCCCTCTCCCTCGGCAAATACACCGTCGAAGGTGCCACCGTGCAAGAGCGTTCGCGACTCGAGACTTTCAACAACAAGAGCGGATACGCGGCGCTGGCTGCCGCGGCGTGCATTCCGATTTCTAAACATGCGGTACCGTATTGATCGTGGGAATCCAGAGTCCGAAAAGCTGGCGAAACAGTGAGCGTTCATTATAAGTGCGGATCAAAAATTCGACATCATTTTCCCGGCACACCTTTCTGGGGAGAAGACGGCTCGATCGTCGTTGGTAGCCTCTCTGCCGATTGTTCGGTCCCGGCTCCTCTCCCCCGACGACTGGATGTCAATCAAACGAGACAGTTTCCTACTTCCAGACTGCTCGATTTGCCGAAGTGCGACGCCTGCCAGGTAAGGAAAAAATGCATGATTCGTGTTTCGCTCAAGAAGCTCACCTGCCGATCGACACCGGCGGTGTCACCAAAGGTCGGATTTTCGCCGGCCTGGGAGCAGCATCGGAACTCGACGTTGATATTGTTCATAGGAGGCCCCATGAACGTCCACGAGATCTTTTTCTTCCCATCGGATGGCAGCGAGGATGTAGACGGTCAATAACGAGGCAAACATCAGTCGGGATGTCGTCATGGTGGGTGCTGCCCAGAAAACCAACAGCCAGCCGACGTACAGCGGATGACGGACCCATTGATAGAAACCGGGAGTGGTAAAATGTAACGCGGTGTGGGGTTTCGCCTGCCAGAAAAGCCAAGCCTGTCGCAGGCCAAACATCTCTGCATGATGAATCAGAACGGTAGTGATAACGATCGTAATCCAGCCCAACGCGTTGAGAGTCCAAAGGGAGATTTGACCGAACAGACTGTCGATTTGCCAGATGATTCCACCTATCGGTTGCCAGGTTTGGAAGAGAAGCAGCAATGCTCCGCTGGACAACAACACATAGCTGCTCCTTTCTGCAGCCGCGGGTATCCATTGAAGACACCACAACTTGAAGAAAGGGCGGGCCATCACGCTGTGCTGCACAGCGAATAACGACAATAAACCTAGATTGATGAAGAACGCTTCGGCAGGAGCTTTCGTGACTGGAGCGTCGATGGACTTTGGGACAAATTGGTTTGTCAGGAATCCGATTGCATACAAAAGTGTGAGCACTGAAATTGCGTAGCAACCCATTCCATAAAGCAAAATGATGAATCGTTTCATCGTTGAGATCTCAGGAGGCCTTTGAGGCCTCGTCATGAATGAATCTTCGGCGGCTACGAATTTCTCCGATGGTTTCTTGCGTTGCACTGTATCTTGGCTTCTCATAAAGATACGGGAAAAAGGAACCCATGGAATTTTATTTTAACAAGGTCAGCTATCGGGACATCACGATGACACGATTCGTATTAATTTTTCTCTTGTTGGCGTGCTTTTGGAGCGGATCGCTACGAGCGGAAGAACGGCATCCCAACATCGTGTGGATTTCGGTTGAGGATATGAGCCCTGATCTGGGCTGTTACGGAGATCGTTTTGCTTCGACGCCGCATCTCGATCGATTGGCATCCCAATCTTTGAGGTATACGAATGCCTTTGCGACCGCGCCGGTGTGTTCGCCAGCACGGTGTTGCCTGATCACAGGCATGTATGCGACATCACTGGGGACGCAACGTTTACGATCACACTTTCCGCTGCCAGCCTGGTGTGAGCCGTTTCCTGCTCTCTTGCGTCGTGCAGGTTATTTCACGACGAATAACGTGAAGACGGATTACAACGTGCGAGGAGAAGCGGAGCTAATCCGTGCTGCCTGGGACCAGAATGGAAACCAGGCGCATTGGAGGCAGCGCGCCGGAGATCAACCGTTCTTCTCGGTCTTTAATCTGATGACCACACACCAATCGAGAACCAGTGTCTGGTCGCATGAGCAATTCGAGTCGGAGATTGGATCCAAGTTGACGGCGGATCAGCGGCATGATCCTCAGCGGGTACCGTTGCCTCCTTTCTATCCGGACACACCGGAAACTCGACGTGGTATGGCTCGGTATTACGATTGCATTACGAGAATGGACCAGCAGGTTGCCGAAATCCTGGCACAGCTTGAAGAAGACGGTTTGGTCGACAATACGATCGTTTTCTTCTTTTCTGATCACGGGATGGGAATGCCACGAGGGAAACGGCTGCTCCATGATAGTGGCATGCATGTGCCACTTATGATTCGCATGCCGGCCGGGCTACAGGCGGAATACGGTATCGAGCCAGGTGCTGTTTCTCATGACCTGGTCTCCTTTGTTGATTTCGCTCCCACCGTCCTGCGAGTTGCCGGATTGGAAATTCCTGCAGCGATGCAAGGAATGCCGTTTCTGGGTGAACGAACGTCTCGTCGACCTTATGTTTACGGGGCTCGGGATCGAGTTGATGAGGTTGATGATCTGTCGCGATCGGTTCGTAATCAACGATATCTCTATATTCGAAATTACATGCCGCACTTTTCCTGGATGCCTCCGGAATGGTATTCCGACCAATCTGTATTACGACAGGAGCTTGCTGAGTTGCGGGATGCAGGCCGCTTGAATGCGACGCAAATGAGCTACGCTGCAGCGACGCGAACTCGTGAAGAACTTTACGACTGCCAGCGGGATCCAAATCAACTCAATAACCTGGCGGACGATGCGGAATACCGGGCATTACTCGAACAGATGCGAGATGCTTTGCGGGCGTGGCAGTTAGAGACGCGTGACCTGGGGTTTTTGCCTGAATCCGAGACGTGGCGTCGTCTCCATGCAGATACCCCTTGGGATTTAGCAAGGGATGAAACGCGATATCCGCTCGAGCAGATTCTAAAGGTTGCCGGGACAGTTGGATTTGTGGCAGCGGAACCAGTCGCAGCAGCCGATGCACCCGTTAGGTTCTGGCGAGTATTGTCACAACGTAATGCGGAAAAGGTGACGTCAGAATTAAGTCAACAGTGGCAGCGTGATCTCAAGGATCCGGCGCCATCCGTCCGAATCGAAGCTGCCGCCGCAATCTTGTCGCGAGGTCGTTCCGCCGAAGCCTCCGAGATTTTACGGGAGGCTATTCAAGGTCGTGACGTCGATGTAAAACTGCGAGCGATGCGAACGCTTCAGCTGAACGCTGGACATGCATCCATCGATCGAGATATCGTTGAGTCCGTTTATGAGGAAGCGGTCAAGAATGAGAATGCCGGTCTGCACCCGAACTGGATGTTCGTTCGGTTCAGTGCGGATGCCGTTCTCGATCCATAAGCTTCAAGTTACCGAAAGCATCGAAAGGAATCGCTGTGGCGGATTTACAAACCAGGTTCAGACCCGAACTTGTCGACCCGAGCGTGTTTATCGCTCCCGGGGCGATTGTGGTCGGTGATGTGACTCTCGGTCCTAACACCAGTGTCTGGTTCAATGCTGTTCTGCGTGGAGATACCAGTTCGATTCGTGTGGGCGATGGCTCGAATATTCAGGACACCGCTGTCCTGCATGCCGATCCTGGATTTCCATGTCAGATCGGGCGAGACGTGACGGTTGGCCATGCAGCCGTTGTGCATGGCGCCACCGTCAAAGACAACGTTCTGATCGGGATTCGTGCCGTGGTTCTCAATGGAGCTCAGATTGGCAGCGGAAGTGTGATTGCTGCTGGAGCTTTAGTGACGGAGGGACAGCAAGTCCCCCCGAATTCCGTCGTGATGGGCGTTCCTGGTAAAGTGGTCGCCGAAACGAGTAAAGCCCACCGAGAACAGATCCGGCACGCTGCTGACCATTATGTTCAGGTACAAGCCGAATATCGTACCGTGGGTGACGCGGATTCGTGAGCCACTCTCTGATCTCGCCAGCCTACTGATTCTGGATGTGAACGTCCATTTGAGGAAACGGAATTCCGATTCCGGCGTCATCGAGTTGAAGTTTGACGGCCCTCAAAAGTTCCTCTCGTAAAGACGCATAGTCGGCCGAGGGTACCCATACGCGAATTACCCAATTGACCGACGAATCCGCCAACTCTGTTAGACAAATTTGGATTCCGTGCCCTTCACCTTCGATGATGCCCTTCAAGGTTTGAGCTGCAGCGAGCAAGTTCGCGCGAGTCGTATCGATATCGGCCGAGTAATCAACTCCAACCGTAACGTCGATACGGCGTTCCTCATGATGGGATACGTTCTCGATGATGCCTCCAGAGATCATGCTGTTGGGCACAATAATTCGCCGATTGTCAGGCGTGTTAAAAGTCGTGGCGAATAGATCAATTTCATTCACCTTGGCCGTGATGCCTGCTGCTGTGATGACGTCACCCACCTTGAACGGGCGAAAGACGAGCAACATTACTCCTGCGGAAAAATTTGAGAGCGTTCCCTGGAAAGCGAGACCGATGGCAAAGCCAGCAGCTCCAATGACTGCCGCGAAACTTGTGACGCCAATGCCGAAATACTGAAGGACTCCCAGGAAAGCCGAAACAATGATTAGGTAAAAGACAACTCTTCCGACGAATCGTCCCAACGTCTCGTCCACTCGTTTGCGGATCGGAGCACTACAAATCCTGGAAACGAACGCGGCCAGGAAGTACGCCACAATGAGCACAACAAGGGCCGTTATTGCCGGTACCGCATAGCTCTTCATGAGGCTGCGACCTAACTCCGCAGCTGTACTGAAGTTGCCCGACTTGACCGCTTCGATTGCGTCGCCCGCAGTTTTGCCAAGTTGATGAGTCGCGTCCTCGATTTTCATTTCCGCCGCTGGCTTGTCGTCGCTCGAAGCCGCCTGACCCCAGCTCGGCTCTATTTCCAATAGACCGCTCACTGCTAGAAGGGTGATCAAGAAATAAATCCAACGCATTGCAAAGCTCCGCTTTTTCTCAGGTGGATATCAATTCGGACGCGTCGACGGCGATTGAAAAGGATTTTCTATCCATTGGTTCGTTGATTCTGTTGGATCGTAAAAAAATCTTGGGGCCATCAGCGCGATCCGCAGCAATGAAGGCCGTGGGCTTCTTGATCCAAGATTTCTGATCTCGAGACATGCAGTTTAAATGAGATGGGGCCGGCCACCTATCGCAATTTCAACGCTGCGAGAAGCGACCGATAGGCGGGATTCCACCTTGGCTGGGAGATTGGAGAATCGCCGTGATCTCTCGGGAGCGGATACCTGTGAACCAAGCCAGATCTCTCGTCGGTTCCAGGCACGCGACCAACATAGGACGACGACGGTCGTCGTCGTTATGGTGTTTCGGCGATGTCGTAGCACATGAGTGAATCTTGTTCACGCAAGTACAGCTTGCCTTGATAGACGACTGGATGAGCCCAGCTGTTGCCGTCTTGGAAAGCCGGCGCGAATTCGCCCTTGAGCTTGTATTCGGTAGGGGTGGCTTCAATCAGCGCAACTACGCCATTCTGGTAGCGAAAAATTAAATGTTCGTCCGCGAATACAATCGCAGCAGATCCTGTTCCGGGACCTCGCTTGTTTCCTCCCCAAACCACATTGCCCGTGGTCAGCTCCAGGCAAATCGGAAATCCCTGATTGTGCTTGTGACCTGCGTAGAGATGATCACCCACTCGGATCATGCCGCCGTGATGGTTTTGGAAGACATTCGCGTCGAGGAAATAGACTTCTTCAGCGCTCAGTGCATCGCCCTCACGTTGAATTTTTAGCAGGGCGGCACCGGTGCCATAACCGGTCGAACAAAATACGAAATCATCCCAAATTACGGGTGTTGGGATATTGGCAACATCGTTTGCGATCGTGTTGTAATGCCACAATAGCTCACCGTCGCTGGCGCGAACGCCAATGATACCCCGCCCTGTGAGTTGGATATATTGCTTTTCTCCACACGCATTCGAAATCACAATCGATGAATATCCCGCTCCATCCTTACCTTTCGGTCCAGGTTCAGCAGGGGCTTTCGATTTCCAGAGGGTCTCGCCGGTATGCTTGTCGAGTGCGACGATGACCGCGTCAGCCGCTCCGGGCGTGCAAATTAAATGGTCGCCATCGATGAGCGGGGACTCGCTGTAGCCCCAACCCGACATCATCTTGCCACCATAATCTTCTGAAAAACTCTTTCTCCAGATTTCACGACCCGTGATTACGTCCGCGCAAATAAGATCGCCGTTGAGTCCCACCGCGTATACACGATCCTCATCGACTGTCGGCGTTCCGTTGGAATGATCTCCGTCACCGAAGGGCACTGTCCACAGGCGGGCACCATTCTCCAGGCTGAGGCCGATGAGGTGTTCTTTGTCATCAAGGAATCCGAGTGTGAAAATTCGACCGTCTGAAATCGCAATGCTCGAATAACCTTTACCCAGACCTTTCGATTGCCAGATAAGTTCCGGTTCGGCAACCGTCCAATCGTGGGATAAACCGGTTTCCGTCGACTTGCCATTACGTTGAGGTCCGCGCCATTGATTCCAATCGGGTTCAGCGAACGCCGAAACTGTCCAGCTTGTCACGATCACAATTGCGAAGATGGCACGAAACATAAGAAGCCGTCCTTAAACCAGTGGGTTTGTATTTGAATCGCATTGTCCTTGACGCAGGTCACCTAAATACCATGTCAAAGTTCAACAATTGATGTCCGCATTTGAGGTACGAGACGACGCAGATGCCCAAACCGGAATAACTTTAACATCACGTTATATTTCCCCGAAAGTGACTTCACAAGAGATTGAATACACGAGCATTTCTTGAACCTTGAATCTTCTCGGAACGTAGTTAGATTTCTCACGGATGGTTGTTCAATGCCTCTCGAAGGTTTGGTGAGCAAATAAGGTTGTCCAGCTTTATTCAAGAAACAGGGGGCACCAAGGTGGAGAAGTTAACCATGACGTCACTTCGCGTGCTGATAATGCAGCAGGATCAAGTGATCGACGTTGAGTCGTTCGATGATCCACGACAAGAATTTGTCGATGAATTCAATCGATTAAATCAAGATACCTCGTATTGGGCCGTCATCGAGGAGGCCGCGAATCCGTCCACGATGGAGAATGTGCGAATTGCTTGCACGGATCGCCGTACCTGCGAGGATGTGTGAAGAATAGGTCGTTGTCGTGTTTCCCATGATCCCATCTTATTTCATGGTGCTCTCGACGACCTTGTTTAATTGAAGCTTATGGCTTGAGACTCATCGACGATCCGGATTCCCGGAAACAAAATCCAAAAACAAATCTTTAAGCCGTTGTTAACTTGATGGTTTGACGTCAGGTACGAGTTGCGCCGTCCTCGGATTTTGATCGGCCAACCCTGAGTTGGGGACGGTGCATCCCGTACCTGTCGTACGATCGTGTCAATGAGATTTCAAATCAAATCCGCGTGACGCCGTTCCCTAACTTTGGTTGACTCTCTTTGAGGGGAGGCAACGCGCAGATTTCTGAAATCCCCAAAAAAAGATAAGCTCAGTCAGGAGCTTATCGTGAGAGTTTTGTCGCCGTTCCCACGTATTGATTGGCCTGCTGGGTGTGGGAGCGGCGATTTTTCTGACTTGAATTCAAAATTGCTTTATGAATTCGGATCCTCCATGCGAATCATCAACCATTTGCCATCACGTTTAACATGCACAATGTTGTAAGTTATTTCTCGAGGAGGATTGTCGGCGCTGAGAACTTTGGCGTAACCCTGTTTGAGTGCAACGTTGGGTGAAATAAATTGCACCGATTCAACAGAGACATCGATTTTCGCGTCACCGATCTGTTCAAACAATTCTTAAAATTCTTTTCCAATCGCTTCCTGGCCGGCGATGTCTTCATCCGTTACTGGATTTGTGTAGACGCCTTCCGGTGACCAATGTTCGGCAATTGCTTTGGCGTCGCGATCATTAAAGGCGGAGACGTAGGATATGATCGAAGCGGCGATCATATTGTCATCGTCGGCCGTGTTGGGGCCTGACCGTATGTTGCCGTTGCCACGGCAAAGACCAACATGAATGATTGGATTAGCACAATGGATTTCATCGGGGCACTTAGTTCCTGCGGGGGGATCATATGATAGAAACAATCATCGAACCGCTCGCTGAGATCAAATCCAGCGAGTTGGATCTCGGTATATTTGTCCCGAAGCCTGGGTTTGCGAAGGTGGTCAAACGTCGATGAGCTAGCGATATTTCGTCTGACAAATTGAAGCCTCAACCGCGATGGAAATCGGAACTCTTTTCCAAACACTTGCGTAACAATGTTGGAGGGGGGCTCATGCGAGACGCCCTCCCTTTTTTTGTGGGGGTCTTAGCTTTTTTGGGGCCGTCTGAAGCGGAGTTGAGTGCGTTAAAGGTCTGTGCTTTTTGCGACTTTTTGATGTCTTATCCATCCAATTTTGAGGAATTTTGTTGCTTCCGGATTCTGTTCTGTTTATCAACGATCCAGCATGATCTACTCCCCAGGAAAAATAGTTATCTAGGAGGTGAGTCAATGAAGCGAAACGCTTTATTTGTAAGCTGTGCTATTCTGTCTTTGGTGACAGCTCCCTTGTTTGCCGGCCCAAAAGGTACCGTTCAGGTACGACCTATTGAATCGGGATCGGTGACAATTGATGGCAAGTTCGACGATTGGAATCTCAATTCTTATACGACGGTTGCACGACAACCTTTGTATCCTGACGCGTTGGATCAGGATTCGACCGATGCCTATGGGGATCACCTTGTGTGGGAGATCGACCGAGTTGCTGGATTTAACGGTACATTTACCGACGACTTTGACCCAGAATCGCCTTCTGAATTTGGATCAAGCGTTTACTTTGGCTACGACGCCAATTTTCTTTATGGCCTGGCGGTTTTTATTGACGACGAACCGAATGGTACGCGCGATCCTGGTGGTCTTTCAAACTTCTTGAATGATGGTTTGGAAATCTTCATCGACGCCAAGGGCGACAGTACAGACCCAGCTGATGAAGCGAATTTCCCGAACTTCGACACTGATTTTGACGCCGAAGATTTCGGCGTGACGTCCAACGCTGATGACTTCCAGCTCACCGTCGGTTTGAACGAAGAGTTTGAAAATGGCGCGGAACAGCATCTTGAGCGTGGTGGCAATACAGACATCATTAAAGAAGGCTACCTTGACATTCGTAACGACTTGGATCTGAGTTCCGTGGGTGGCGCTGATATCGCGGCCCAAGAATTTTCGGATCTAGGTGCAGCCGGTGCACGGAATCCCGAAGTCCTTGCTGATCCCGGTACGACGTTTACTGGCTATGCCATTGAATGGGTTGTTCCCTTTGGCTTAGTGGACGGCTTTGAGCCCGATCACAACATGGGGTTCGAATTGTTTTGGCGGGATGTCGATGATCCCGACTTCCCTGATCCAGGCTTTGGTGGGGCAGGCATCATGTGGACCGACTGGGCTCAGAACGAGACTGTTCCAAGTGATGCGGAATTGGGAACCGGACTCTTCCACACCGCTAACTGGGGTCAACTCGAATTTGTCACCGCTGGCGATCCTTGTGACTTTGATGGCAATGGAACGATCGACGTAGCTGATATCGATATGCTTTCTGCAGCCGTCAGTTCGGGTGCAGGCGAGGCTCGTTACGATATCAACCAAGATGGTGTCGTCGACGCATCAGATATCGCCGCTTATGTTGAGGGTGCCTGCTTGAACACATATCTGGGTGACGCAAACCTGGATGGGCAGTTTGACAGTACCGACTTCGTTGTCGTGTTCACCGCAGGTGAATACGAAGACGCCGCGGCTGGTAACTCGACTTGGGCAACGGGCGACTGGAATGGCGATAGCGAATTCAATTCGTCCGACTTCGTCGCGGCCTTTGTCGGTGGCGGTTATGAAGTAGGACCGCGTGCTGCCGTTGCCGCTGTACCCGAGCCGACTTCCCTCGGATTGCTTGCCTTTGCCTTGCTTGGCTTGCTTGCTTTGCGACGTCGTTAAATCAATCATGAACGATTGATAGATCATTTGAATGCCAACACGGACGCTAGAGTTTCCGTCGTTGGCGGGTTGCGGGCTCGTTCATTTCGGCCCGCAACAATTCTTCCCTCGATCAGCTCCCCTTCTCGGAGCCGCCCGGGCAACCGCTTTCTCACCGGGTTCAGCAATTTGTTCCTTGGGAAAACCTACTGGGAAAAGTGTCCGTCTCGAGTCTGGACTCTTTCAAAACCGCGGTTGGAATCGCCCGTGGATCACGGACAGGGGTAGCTCTCCGATAGAGATTCTGCTATCCACCTCTGAATCAACCTGACCCAAGAAGAGAGTTACGATGAAACATGTAGGAATTATTGGCCTCGGTGATATGGGGATCGGGCTTGCCCGGAACCTGATCGGTAGCGGTTTTCAGTTAACGGGTTTTGATTTGCGGGAGTCGCGCCGGACGCTCTTGGCCGAAGCCGGTGGTACCGCCGCCGATAGTATCGCCCAAGTCGGAGAGGCTGCTACTTCCGTCTTTGTCATGGTCCTCAACGGAGAGCAAGCACTTGCCGTCGTCGAGGAACTAAAGACCACCTTGAAGGTAGGCAGCACCATCATCGTTTCCGCGACGATCGAACCGGCAGAGGTGCGCGAGGTTGCTGATCGTCTTGAGGGTACTGGAATC
>MDTD01051605.1_pt1 | contig 12554 bp, 10 predicted proteins | sample 811221 | NCBI WGS metagenome assembly MDTD01 (sample SAMN05326646, study PRJNA326480) | marine metagenome | isolation source: seawater | place: Pacific Ocean: South West | collected 2011 | reverse complement strand
TGCCAACGAATTGATATTCGGGAGTTTGTTTACGGTTAGTGACGCTCAGCAGCAGAAATCCAGCTGGTCCGACAAGATAACGCCCAGGTTCTAGTTTCATTGAGAGCGGGCGGCCGTATTCCTTGCAGAATTTTTCAAATCTTTCCGTCATCTGTTGGCCCAGTGCATTTACATCCATTTCTTGTTGTTCAGGACGATAAGGAATGCCAAAGCCTCCCCCAAAATCGATGAATTCCAGTTTGGTGAAGCGTTCTGCGAGCGCAAGAATCATCTCCATCGCCTCTAGCATTGGCTCTGGTGCAAAAATGCCAGTACCAATGTGGGACTGAATCCCAATGATGCGGAGGTTATAGCGTTGAGCTAGTTCTTGAACCTGCTCCAGTTGATTGTGGTAGATACCAAACTTGGAGCGTGGTCCTCCTGTGATACAATGAGCATGATGCCCAGCCCCGACTCCCGGATTAACTCGTAATGAGATGTTTTGTCCAGAATAGCGCTTTCCAAAGTGTTCCAGCGTTAGTAAAGAGCCAATATTGAGTGGAACCCCATTTGTCACGCAGAAATCCAATTCTTCAGGTGCCGTATTGTTGCCTGTGAACAAAATTTGTTCAGGTCTATAACCGCAGTCGAGTGCCAGTTGCACTTCAAAGGGAGAGACAGCATCAATCCAAGCCCCTTCTTCCCGTAAAATCTTGAGGATTGAAGGATTGGAGTTGGCCTTCATTGCGAAGTGTAACTGTAGTCTTTGCTTTTGATGTAAGGCTTCAAAACAGTTCAGCAGGCGGCAACACTGACCCCGAAGGGAGTCTTCTTCATAGACATAGAGAGGCGAGCCAAAGTTGGTACGAAGGGCTTCTGCACTCAGTCCACCGAGGTAAAGTTGGTTGTTCTGAATCTCCATGTTTTCTAAGATGCATGAGGTGATCAGGATTTTTGATACAAAGCCGGAGGGCTTACACTGATTTTGAGAAGAACTCCAGCATCTTGTCGATAGTAGATCTGGAATGAAAAATTTCTATGTTGATAGAAATCGAAACTCAGGGCAACTTCAAGTCGACCCAGACTAGGCGGTGATCAGAGCTTGGTTTTAACCAGGCTGCCTCAGTTTCATCAGGTTTGGGCCAGAAAACTCCGCTACGCAAAATTTCTAGTTCTCGAGTCGGGAGTACATAATCAACTCGTAACCCCCAAGCAGCGGTGTCTTCAGCAGGATCTCCCCTGTGCGGAGGATTTCGGGGTTCTTGGAATTTCCCGCCTTTGCTACGAGGAACTTTTTTATCCAGCCAGACGGCAGGATGAATGCGTTTATGCTCCAATAATTGGCTAATCGCTTGATTGTAACTATCACCATCAACGGGATCTGCGTTCAGATCGCCGAGAACGACAAACAGATCTTCAGAATGCAGGCCACCAGACTTACCTGCATCATCAATCAGATAATTAGCATGCTCCCCACCACTTAGGTAGTCACTCCAGAGACGAATCTCGTCATGATTTCGCCGACCATTACGGTTTTCTAGCCCATCAAAAACTGGTGGTGTTGGGTGTGAAAGTAGTAGATGCAATTGATGCCTATGAACCCAAACAGGGACATCCACATGGTTCTTGGAAGAGAGTCGTAGAATGGCCAATTCATCTTTAGAATACCAGTCCCCTTGTCCCAGTCGGTCAGGGTGATCCGGTAACAAAGCGCCGGGAAGATCACGCCAAAGAAATTTCTGGAAAGTCCGAATATTCTCTCTCTCCAACTCGTATTGGGAGAGAAGAACAAAAGCGTACTGGCCTGGAAAGTGACCAAATCCAAATGCATCCCCTGGACAATCTAGCCGCCCGTCACGATCTAGGTCAAAACCACTGGGTATCCCTGTGTTGGAAGGAGCGACATAGACATGAGAATAGGAAATCGGCTCCAACTCATGTTGTGAACGCTGAAGATAGTTGCTTTGCAACAAGTCTACGGATTCACCAGACTCATCAAAGTCAAACTCGTTGAGCAGTACAATACTGGGGCGAACTTTCTGGAGAATCGCTGCAATATTTTGTAGTTGGAGATCTGATTTGGAATATAACCGTTGCTTCAAACCGTAGGGTTGCTGAGCACTTAAAGCAACATTGAAGGTGGCAATTCGTAGAATCTTTTCGGAGTTGTCAACAGAATCAAAGCGCAAAGGCACCTGTAGTCCAATCTGGAAAAAACTCTGCAAGCCGTGGCAGGCAATCATTAGCAGACCCCCAAGGGGGACGGCCCTTCTCATGCTTTATCTTTGCCTTTTTAGTGCTTGACAGATTGCCATTGTTGTAGCTGGGTTTGACGAAAAGCTGAGAATTTACCGGCTAAAATGGCAGCTCGAGAATCACGCATTAATTGCAGATAGAAGTGTAAATTATGCAGAGTGTTTAAGCGCATGGCGAGAATCTCATTGCACTTGTAAAGATGACGCAAGTATGCTCGGCTGTAATGCTGACAAGTATTGCAATTACAATTTGGATCTAGCGGGCGTTCATCCTCACGATACTTAGCTTGCTTAATGGTGATCTTGCCCTCGGAAGTAAAGAGGTTGCCGTTTCTAGCATTTCGAGTAGGCATCACACAGTCAAACATGTCTATCCCAGCTTCAATTCCCGCCAAGAGGTCCTCCGGCTCTCCAACCCCCATCAGGTAACGAGGATTTACTGCAGGCATCTCATGAGCTACGTGGTCCAGAACGTAGTACATTTCTTCTTTGGATTCTCCTACACTAAGACCACCCAACGCATAACCGTCAAAGCCAATCTCAGCCATCTGTTCTAGACTTTGACGACGCAGATCCAGTTCGCCACCTCCTTGGACGATGCCAAAGAGTGCATGGTCAGTTTTTCGCGCTTCTTTGCAGCGCCTCGCCCAGCGAGTTGTGAGTTCTAATGACTCCTGCAATTTTTCACGACTAGCCGGCAGTTCGGGACATTCATCAAAAACCATCATGATTTCAGAGCCAAGGTTTTCTTGAATTCCAATTGAAATCTCTGGAGTCAACCAGAAAGAGCTTCCGTCCAAATGACTTTGGAAGTGTACTCCCTCTTCACTCCGCTTGTGTAATTTGGCAAGGGAAAAGACTTGATAGCCTCCACTGTCTGTTAGAATCGGCCGATCCCAGTTCATAAATTGATGCAGACTACCAAGCTTGGCGATCAAAGTATCACTGGGCCGTAAATGCAAATGATAGGTATTCCCAAGGATGATTTCTGCTCCAATATCCTTCAACTCTTCGGGAGTCATGGCCTTGACGGTACCAAGCGTTCCCACGGGCATAAAGATCGGGGTATGTATCAGACCTCTGGGGGTTTCTATTTTTCCAGCGCGTGCTTTGTCGTCGTGTGCCTGAAGGGCAAATGTAATCATGCTGTGTTCCCTAAATTTTGGGGAAAATGCTTGTTGTTTTAGGGCAATCTGTTCATTCTGGAATATTATTTACTGTCAAAGACTTACATCGTCTGACTTCCGTCCAACCTGCTTTCTTCTCTAAATGAAATCTGAAAACGCCCCTCCTCTGATAGACTTTATCGTCAACTATTTCACATTCTACTACGTCAGTCTGCTGCTTTTTTTGATTGCGGGTGTACTGGTGCTATGGCGTACTTTCCGGCGTCGAAAAAAAAACCCCAGAAATCGGCCAAAAAACCACTTAAGTTTTCGTTATTTGAACGACCGCTTCGACTCCGACGTAGATTCCCTGCAACGAGAACTTCAGAAGCATTCATTTTTACCCAAGGCAGCGCTAAAATTACTTCGTAAGGCACAGAAGAAAGAAGGCAAGGGTGAGGAACAAGATGCGAAGTCAGATTCCCAAACCACCTTGGAAAAAATCAAGGAGCAACTGGACAGCGGACTGAGTACTAAGGAAGTGATCGGCAAACACTCCAACCGAGTTTATGTCCTGTCCTTCACCGGCAATATAATGGCCAGTGCCGTTGAGCAACTACGTGAAGAAATATCATTTCTACTACAGATTGCACTTCCTTCTGACGAAATTGTAGTCCGATTGACTAGCCCTGGTGGAGCTGTTGCCCAATATGGCTATGCCAGTTCCCAGTTATTACGATTGCGCCAAGCTGGCTTAAATTGCACAGTCTGCGTAGACACTGTTGCGGCTAGTGGTGGCTATATGATGGCAGCCGCAGCTCAAAAAATCATTGCAGCTCCTTTCGCTTTTCTTGGTTCGATTGGCGTTGTCGCGAGTGTGCCAAATTTTCATCGTGTCCTCCAGCGTAATGAAATTGACTACTACCTCTTTACCGCAGGTGAATACAAGCGTACAGTGACCCCCTTTGCTGAAGTGACAGAGGAAGCACGTGAAAAATTCCAAGCGGACCTATCTGCAATTCATCAGGCCTTTAAGGACCACGTCACACAGTACCGAGAAGGCTTGGATATTGAGCGAGTGGCTACAGGCGAATATTGGTTGGCATCAAAAGCCTTGGAGCTAAAATTAGTGGATGAACTGTCGACGAGTGACGATTATCTGCACAGCAAGATGGAAGAAAACTTTGACGTAATTGAGATTTGTACTGTCGAAGAGCGTAAACCACTAGAGCGATTGCTACATCAGGGTACCCAATTCTTTCAACGCGTTCTACAGTCTCGTCTGCCCCTACCAGATTCTCAACCACTAGATGTTCGTGAATATTACCGCTAAGTTCGCCAATGTATCGCTTCGTTTATAATTTGAAGTGTTGGGTTAGCAAATCCACTATTGCCAGCAATCTTACAGTAATTGCACCCAGGAAAAGTAGCTAGTTTTGCTTGTGGATCTGTATGCACATGGCAATTCCACACACTGCCTGCTGAGTCGATATGGAAATTTTTTTTCCCCAATGGTTTTGATTGCTTAAATGATTAGCTGCAACTCACAATTAGAACTGGTGGACCCAGAGCTTGCATCCATCGCTCTCCATTTATAAGGTCCGATGTTTTGCACCTCCATCCATAGTTGGAGGAGTTACAAGCGAAGCTGGAGATGCATTACAAGACGTTCAAATTGAGAGAACTCTTGTGGTCCTTACCGGAGTACGATGAAATTCTTTTGAATACCCCACCAGCTTGGGATTTCTGAACCAGATCTGTTTCGATTGCATCTGAGCGTTGTTTGATTTCTTTCGATTGTGACACTTTCTTGCGTCAGGTGCTGTACACCATTTTGCAACAAGTCTGTGAAATCAGTTTGGATCACAACCCGCAGCTAGAGGTGGATGGGATTGTGGCTAACCAGTTTCAGCCACGAGTCCGATTACCACCCCAACTACTTGAGGAAGTGCTGGCCGAAGAACTGCCTGCTCTAGAAAAAAAACTCTCGTCTTCCATCAAGATTCGTGAGTCCTATCAGCACTGCAAGCCACTTGTCTTTGTGGACTCACAGCAAAAGATGACACAGGAGTTTTAGAACCTGCATTGTGGACTGCAATCCAATTGAAAGAAGTCTAGTCTCGCAATTCATTCACTCAACCTGACTACCAAGAGAATATGGCGCTCAAGATTCCGCTTCGCTGGCTTCGTGATTTTGTTGCTTACACCGCAACACCGGATCAATTGACAGAAACCCTGACGATTGCTGGCCTTGAAGTTGATGGTACAGACGTGATCGGGGAATTTTGGAATCCAGAAACTCTGGTGGTTGCAGAGATTCAGCAAGTGAAACTACATCCTGATGCAGATTCTCTTTGTCTAGCAACAGTCAATTACGGAAAAGATCAATCCTTGGTGGTGGTGACCGGGGCTCCCAATATTTTTGCAATGATTGGCAGTGTTCCAACTCCTTGCCCAAAGATCCCCCTAGCTTTGGTTGGAGCTCAAGTAATTGATGCTTACAGTGAAGAATACAAGCTCAAAAAGCTCAAACCTTCGAAAATTCGAGGAATTCCCTCCGAAGGAATGGCTTGTTCAGAAAAGGAACTTGGTCTGAGTGAAGAACATGAGGGAGTCTTGATTCTTCCAGAGGATGCTACCGTTGGTTCTCCCTTGAGTGAATATCTTGGGGAGACGGTTCTGCACTTCGACATCAAGGGAGGTTTTAGCCATCTTCTATGTGTGCATGGAATTGCCCGGGAGGCTGCTGCGATTTACGGGTTACCTCTTAAGAATGAGTTCATTCACAATCTACCAGAAGACAAGAATATTGTGGAAGAATCGGGTTATATGAATCTTCAGATCAATGACCCAGATCTTTGTGCACGCTACACTGTATTTCGGATCAGAGACGTCAAAATTCGTCCTTCTCCATTTTGGATGCAGCAGCGCTTGAGACAGAGCGGAATGCGCCCTATTAATAACATTGTTGATATTACCAATTACGTGATGTTGGAGCTTGGGCAGCCCCTGCATGCTTTCGATTACGAAGTGCTAGTGCAACGTAGTAGTGGCATTCCAACCATCTGTGTGCGTCGAGCCCAACCGGGAGAAGTGTTGATAACTCTTGATGAAATCGAGCGCAAGCTTGATCCAGAAATGTTGTTGATTACAGATGAGCAGGGAGCGATTGCCATTGCTGGTGTGATGGGTGGGAATAATACGGAAGTGTCCGAAACAACAACGGATATCTTGTTAGAAGCAGCTCACTTTGAATTTCTGAACAATCGACGTACCTCTCAACTACTAAAGCTCAAAACGGAAGCTGCAGAGCGGTTTGGTAAACGTCTGGACCCTGAACTACCGATGCTGGCGGGGTGGCGTGCAGCACGTCTAATTGCTGATCTTGCTGGCGGAACGCTGGAGCCTGTCGTTGGGGACCTCTACCCGAGAAGACCTGAGTCAGCTAACATTGAACTGCACTCAGGCTATATTGAGCGGATCCTAGGAATCCGGATGTCAGAGGCAGAGGTTATTCGGATCCTTGAAGCATTGGAATTCAAAGTTGCTACAAAGCAAGAAATCTATCAGGTTCAAGTACCTGCCCATCGTCAGGATGTGCGGATTCCAGCAGATCTGGTGGAAGAACTCGTACGCATCCATGGTTACAACCGACTTCCCCCTACAAGACTAGCAGATGAATTGCCACCGCAACGAGAAAACTTTAAATTGAACGGAGTAGAGAAAGTCCGTGATCTGCTGGTGGGAGCAGGGCTAGATGAGGTGATTACCTACTCACTGAACAGCCCCGTTGATGAGGCCAAGCTGCGCTTACAGCCAGATGTGAGCCAGATTACACAGATTGGCTTGCTAAACCCCCTCTCTCAGGAGCGTAGTCATCTTCGTCAGACCTTGCTAGTGGGCTTACTTCAGACAGCACGTGAAAACCTACGACTATTGTCTCGAATTCAGATTTTTGAGGTAGGAAGTGTATTCTTACCTCAAGAGGGAGAAACCCTGCCAACTGAACCTCGCAGAATAGCGACGTTGCTGACAGGCCCTCGACAAGTTGATGCCTGGCACCCTGATCAGGCAACAACTGGCTATGATTTTTATGATATCAAGGGTCGCCTGGAGATTTTGTTGGAAGGCCTGCATTTACAATCCGAGATTAGCTGGAAGCAATCCGATAGCTCACCTTATCACCCAGGTCGCTGTGCTTGTCTTCATCTCGGTGGAGAGATGTTAGGCTACATCGGAGAACTCCACCCGAAAATTCGTAGTGAATTTTCTCTCCCAGAACAACCGTTTTGTGTCGCAGAGTTGGATCTAGATCTTCTTTTAAACCAATGGCAGCAAGCACACCAGATGCACGAAATTTCTGGATTTACTCCAATCTACGAAGACTTGGCAGTTGTTGTAAATCAAGATCTTCCAGTAGCCCAAGTCCTTAATGAAATAGAACAGGCAGGTCGTCCTTTGTTAAAACAGACTACCTTGTTCGATGTGTATACAGGTGAGCAAGTGGCTGCTGACAAAAAAAGTTTGGCTTTTGCTCTAACTTTTCAGGCAAATGACCGTACTCTGAAGGACAAGGATGTCCAGAAGATCCGGCAGAAAATTGTATGCCGACTCGAACAGGCTTGTGATGCCCAGTTGAGATCTTGAAAACACCCCAAGCATAAAGTGCTATTGATGATTCTAGAGTTAGAAAATGTTGGAAAGTCATTTCCTCATCCCAGCAGGAACGAAAATGTTGGGGTCCTGCGCAACTTACAGTTACAAGTCAATCAGGGTGAAACTGTCGCGGTGATAGGGCAATCAGGAAGCGGAAAATCGACTCTGCTTTCTTTGCTTGCAGGACTTGACCAACCAACCGGTGGTGCCTTGAGGATTCGTGGAACAGATCTAGCCCAAATGAGTGAGGAGGAACTGACGCGGTTCCGCGCTGAGAATATTGGGATCATTTTTCAGCAATTCCATTTGATGTCTCATCTGACAGCACTGGAAAACGTCAGTTTGCCACTAGAGATTTTTCAAAGGGCTGGACATGTAGAACGCTCTTGCAAGGCCCTGGAGCAAGTGCGACTTGAACATCGTCATGACCACTTTCCGTACCAGTTGAGTGGTGGAGAATGCCAACGAGTTGCGATCGCTCGCGCCGTGGTTGTAGAACCTGCGATCCTTTTGGCTGATGAGCCTACAGGGAATTTGGATGTGGAAACTGGTGAGCAGATTGCGAATCTACTCTTTGATTTGGTACGTGATACGCAGATGACTCTCTTAATGGTGACTCACAATAGGGATCTAGCGGAGCGTTGCCAACGGCAAGTCGTGCTTCAACAAGGGCAACTTGCTGAACTTTGAACTTACCTCATCTGGGAACAAGGCATAGATTAAGGACAGAATGGAAATTCGACAGGATTTCGTTGATAGCATTGGCAACACACCACTGATTCGACTACGAAAGGCTTCGGAATTGACAGGGTGTACAATCCTGGGGAAAGCAGAGTTTCTAAATCCAGGAGGATCTGTAAAAGACCGAACTGCACGGGCAATTATTTTGGATGCAGAGAAGAAAGGATTGCTTCAACCAGGCGGTTTGATTGTCGAAGGAACTGCTGGAAATACTGGAATCGGACTGGTACTGGTTGGAAACTCCCGAGGCTACCGAACCATGATCGTCATTCCTGAGACCCAGAGCGAGGAAAAAAAAGAAATGTTGCGGCTTTGTGGTGCTTTGGTCAAAGAAGTTCCAGCTGTGCCCTATAAAGATCCAAATAACTATATTCATCAGTCGCGAAGAATTGCCGACGAAACAGCCGCAGCCGAATCTAACGGAGCCATTTGGGCCAATCAATTTGACAATGTAGCAAATAGAATAGGGCACTATGAAACAACAGGACCAGAAATCTGGGAGCAGACTGATGGGACTGTGGATGCCTTTATCTGCTCGATTGGGACTGGAGGGACCTTAGCTGGGACAGCCATGGCACTGCGCGAGAGAAATCCCGATATTGTGATAGGGTTGGTTGATCCGATGGGTGCCGCTCTCTATTCCTACTACACCACGGGTGAATTGCAGTCTGTCGGAAGCTCAATTACCGAGGGAATTGGTCAGGGAAGAATCACCGCCAATCTGGAGGGGCTTAAGGTAGACGCTGCATTTCGAGTCACTGATGATGAGATGTTGCCAATCTGCTTTGAACTGCTGAGAGATGAAGCGCTGTGTTTGGGAGGTTCAGCAGCTCTGAATGTCGCAGGTGCGATCCGTTTGGCTAAGCAGCTTGGGCCAGGCAAAACCATTGTTACTGTGCTTTGTGACTCAGGGGTCCGCTATAAATCCAAGCTCTTCAATCCGGAGTTTCTGCGAAGCAAAGATTTGCCAGTACCGATCTGGCTGGAGAATGGTGAATGAAGACTCGAGTTGCCGTCCTCTGCGGTGGCTTAAGTGGGGAGCATCAGGTTTCACTGATCTCGGCTTTCAATATTGTCCGAGCTCTTCCCAGAGACAACTACGAGGTTCAGTTAATCGGTATTCGCAAAGATGGGAGTTGGTGTTGGAGACCTGAGGGGGACTTACTGTGCCAAACAAAGGATATCCGTGAGATCCATTTGCACCCAGCAGCAGAAACTCTTCTCCCAAGACAGTTAGGATGGTTACAAAATGAACAAGGGAAGTTGCAATGGAAGGCAGATATTTGCTTCCCAATCACCCATGGAAATTTTGGGGAAGACGGTTCGCTGCAGGGGATGCTGCGAATGCTTCGAGTTCCTTTTGTTGGCTGTGATGTTTGGGGTTCTGCGGTCAGTATGGATAAGGATATGACGAAGCGACTACTCGTTCAGGCCGAACTTCCAGTCACACCCTTCATCACGTTACGTAGGAATGAAACACTTCTCTATTCCGAAGTGGTCACAAGACTGGGATCGCCATTCTTTGTTAAACCAAACCGTGAAGGCTCTTCTTTAGGTGTTTCCAAGGTTCGTAATGAGGATGAATATCAGCAAGCCTTGAAAGAGGCCTTTTCTCTAGACCACAAGATTTTGCTGGAACATGCAATCATCGGTCGGGAAATTGAAGCTGCTGTCCTTGGAAATGATTCCCCTGAAGTGGCTGCGACTCTCGGTGAGATCATTCCCAAGCATGAATTCTACTCTTACGAGGCGAAGTATGTTGATCCGAATGGGGCAATTTTGAAAATTCCTGCTGAGATTGAAGCTTCTGTAGCGAGCCGAATCTGTGAGTTGGCTTTAGAGTCTTTTCGAGTTGTCGAAGGTCTAGGGATGGCACGTGTTGATTTCTTCCTAACTAAAGATAATCAGATTTACATTAACGAAATCAATACACTTCCTGGATTTACTAGCATTAGCATGTACCCGAAACTTTGGGAAGCATCAGGTTTGTCTTATTCAGAATTATTGCACCAATTGTTACAGTTGGGTCTTCAAAGAGCGGTTGTGTAACTGTGAGAATACACAGCAATCCGCCGTTGCAGGTGGTGTTGGTAGAACCACAGATACCGCCAAATACTGGAAATATTGCAAGATTGTGTGCAGCAACAAAATGTCATCTTATTTTAGCGGGTGAACTTGGTTTCGAACTTTCTGATCGCACTTTGAAGCGGGCTGGGTTGGACTATTGGGATTGGGTAAGTTGGGAGCGTATCGTGGATTGGGAAGAATGGGTCAAGCAGTTGGATCTTACGCGGTGTCATTTTCTCTCCACTCATGCGAAGACCCCATACACCCAGATGCCGATTCAAGCAGGCGACTTTGTCTTTTTCGGCAAGGAAACGGCTGGTTTGCCAAAGTGGCTTTGGCATCCACATCCCGAAAGAAGCTTTACGATTCCCATGTGGGAAGCTGAGGTGCGCAGTTTGAACCTTGCCTCTGCAGCTTCAATTGTGGTTTATGATGGACTCCGTCGCTTGGTTCTCTTCTAAACTATTTGACATCCATAAATTCTTCCTTTCAGATTCACAACGCTGTGCTACAGTAGCCCTTCCTTCATGGATGACTGAGAAACAAAAAACGACATACAGCATGGAACAACGAGCGAAACTTTGGGCTGTGGGTGGCGGTAAAGGAGGTGTAGGAAAGAGCTTCCTGACTACTAATATTGGGGTCTTGCTGGCCAAAGAAGGCAAGCGAGTGGTGCTTATGGATCTGGATTTGGGAGGGGCAAACCTTCACACCTGCCTTGGAGTCACTGATCTGGATCGAGGAGTGTCAGACTTCTTGATGAGGCGCTATGAGGAGTTAGAAGAAGGCTTGGTACCGACCCAAGTACCAAATCTTTTCCTGCTGAGTGGAGCTCAGGATAGTCTCAATATCGCGAATCCAAAGTATGCACAAAAAATTCGACTTCTCCGTGAATTGAAAAAGATTGAAGCGGATTATATTCTGATGGATTTGGGAGCGGGGACTTCCTTCAATACTCTAGATTTTTTCATTACCGCAGACACTCAACTACTAGTAGCGATTCCAGAGCCGACTTCCATCGAAAATGCTTACCGTTTTATTAAAAGTTCATTCTATCGGCAGATTAGACTATATAGTGAAACTCCAGCGTTGCGAGATTTGGTTGAAGAATCAATGGACCGTAACAATCGGCATGGGATCCGTACTCCGCGTGAATTATTGCTCCACCTGAAAGAGCTGGGACCTGAGATGTCTGATTTTGCAGAACAACAAACACAGCGATATCGTCCCAGTCTGATTCTGAATCAGGTTCGTTCCAACAACGATATCAGGGTCGGCCATGCGATGGAAACCGCATGTCTGAAATACTTTGGACTATCTGTAGATTTTCGAGGATACGTGACGAACAACGATTTGGTGAGACGCTCAGTTTTACAGCGTAAGCCCCTAATGATGCAGTCGCCCGATTCAGAAATTGGGCAAGACCTGCAGCGCCTTCTCGGTAACATTTTGCAGCGTCAAAAGGTGCCACCGTCATGAATGCGGAGTCGGAAATAAGCCGGGTTCTGTTCTCTCCTAAGAGTCGTGATCATTTATCTAGGGCTGCTGTTACCAGCAACCTCCAGCATCCTACCCGATCGCCAGACGGGCCGCCTGATTACGATCCTATTTGGACTTGCAGCGGATGGGGTTTACCCTGCCAGGTCTGTTGCCAGCCCCGCGGTGAGCTCTTACCTCCCCGTTTCACCCTTGCCTGTGCCGAAGCCATCGGCGGTCTATTCTCTGTGGCACTTTCCGTCGGCTCACGCCG
>MDTD01005628.1_pt1 | contig 12554 bp, 15 predicted proteins | sample 811221 | NCBI WGS metagenome assembly MDTD01 (sample SAMN05326646, study PRJNA326480) | marine metagenome | isolation source: seawater | place: Pacific Ocean: South West | collected 2011 | reverse complement strand
CGTTAGATTCTTTGGCTCTCCTAGCTTTATCGCAAGAAAGTATTGGTGGCAAATGTTTTCTACCTCTTGTGCCAGTTCAAAAGCTTTACTCAAACTATCGTCAAATGCAATCTGACCGTGATTTGCCATCAAGCATGCTTTTCTATTTTCTAATACTTTTAAAATATTTTGAGATAATTCTTTAGTTCCAAAGGTTGCGTATTCTGCACATTTAATATCGTCTCCCCCCATTAAAGCAATCATATAATGAAATGGTGGAATTGATTTTCTATGAGTCGAAATTGCCGTAGCGTGAGGTGAATGCGCATGTACTATGGCTTTTGCATTAGGTTTTTGTCTATAAATATCCTGGTGAAACCGCCATTCTGATGAAGGATTTAATCCAGAATTTGTAATTTTCAAGTAATCATATTCTGTTTTTAAAGACATAAAAACAATGTCAGTTATTTTTAGATTTTCATATTTTACTCCTGAGGGAGTGATATAAAAACCTTCCGTATCGTCTATTCTTGCCCTAACAGATAAATTACCTGATCTAAGTGGGGAAAGATTAGTAGAATTAAGTTTAAGTGAATAATCTATAACCTGCTGTTTTAAATCATCATTCATAATTATTTATTAAATAATTTCTTTAGACCAGTTGACGATGCCTCACATATACCTTTTTCGGTAATTAAAGCTGTAACATATTTTGCAGGTGTAACATCAAAAGCTAAATTCAATGCCTTGCTTTTTTTTGGATAAAATTGAATTTTTTTTAAATTACCACTTTCATCTAAACCCTCTACATGTGACAATTCCTTAGAATTTCTTTCTTCAATTGGAATTTCTTTATAGTCTTTTATATCCCAGTCAATAGTAGAGCTTGGTAATGCTACATAAAAAGGAACTTTATTATCATGAGCAGCCAATGCTTTTAAATAAGTTCCTATCTTATTACAAACATCTCCATTAGATAAAGTTCTATCTGTTCCAACTATACACATATCAACTTCCCCTCTTTGCATTAAAATACCACCTGTGTTATCTGCAATAATTGTATTATTAATTCCTTCCTCAGTTAATTCAAAGGATGTTAAATTGGCGCCTTGATTTCTTGGTCTGGTCTCATCAGCCCAAACATGTACTGGGATTCCTTTTTTATGTGCATGATAAATTGGCGAAGTAGCTGTACCCCAATTTATTGTTGCAAGCCATCCTGCGTTACAATGAGTTAGAATATTAACTGTATCTTTCTTTTTATTATAAATCTCTTCAATAATTTTTAGTCCATTTAAACCAATCATTTCACAAAAATTTATATCTTCATTGCAAATTTCTTTAGCTTCAGATAATGCTATTTTTAAAATTTTATCACTATTGACTCCATTTAATTTTTTCATCATTCTGTTTACTGCCCACTTTAGATTAATTGCTGTTGGTCTTGACGCTATCAAATTTTCTGCTGATTTTTTTATAAATGATAGGTCAGGATTTTCTAATATCGCTAATACTAAACCAAAAGCGGCTGTAGCTCCTATTAATGGAGCACCTCTAACTTCCATTGTTTTGATTGCATTAATTGCATGTGAAACATTTTTTAAATCTTTAATGACAAACTCATGCGGTAGCTTAGTTTGATCAATTATTTTAACAACCTTATTTTCAAACCAAATTGTACGATATTCTTTCCCCTCAATTTTCATAATTAATTATATTTATTAAATTTTGGAAGCGATTGATCAAGTTTATAATATTTTAACCTGTTTTTAATAAAAATATTTTTATTTGTTTTGACATTTAAAGATTTGTCAAACATTCCTGCCGATATTGAAATTGTTTTTGAATTATTTAACTTAAAAAATATACTGGCACCACACCTGCTACAAAAACCTCTTTGAGCTTTTTTTGATGATTTGAACCATTTTAATGTTTTTTTACTCTTAAATTTTAAACAATCATCATCAACTCTAGTATAGGCAGCAAAATTACCATGAGTTTTCATACATTGAATACAATGACAGTTTGAGACATTTCTGTGGAAACCTTTTGTTGAAAATTTTATGCCACCACATAAACATTTGCCTTTTGAATTGATTTTTTTCATTTATTTAAAATTCTTCCTGCAACAAACTTTAGTTTCTCTTTTGTTTTTTTAGTTCTTTTTTCTGAAGCCGTTATGATTGCTACATCTAAACAATTATTTGTTGGATCTTTTGGGTCTATATATTTTTCAAACGTTTCTATTAAATTTTTAATCATATTTTTTGCTTTTGCAGCATTTCCCAAAAGAACTTTTATAACTTGTTGTACATCAACATTCTCATGGTCTGGATGCCAACAATCATAATCCGTTACCATAGAAACAGATGCGTACCTAATTTCTGCTTCTCTAGCTAATTTTGCCTCAGGCATATTGGTCATGCCAATCACATCTGCATTCCATGTTCTATAAAGTTTAGATTCAGCTAAAGTTGAAAATTGTGGTCCTTCCATAACAACATAGGTGCCACCCCTTTGATATTCTATCTTTTCCTTTTTAATTGCTTCTTCACATGCATTCATCAATCCAAAAGATGTTGGATGTGCCATTGAGACATGGGCAACAATTTCATCATCAAAAAAAGTTTTATATCTTGCAAAAGTTCTATCTATAAATTGATCAACAATTACAAATTTCCCAGGTGATAATTCATCTTTTAAAGATCCAACTGCAGATACAGATACTATATCGGTTACACCTAGTTGTTTAAGTGCATCAATATTTGCTCTAAAATTGATATTCGATGGATTTATAAAATGACCTCTGCCATGCCTTGGAAGAAAATAAACTTCTTTATTATTATAGTTGGTTTTTAAAATTTTGTCTGAAGGTTTTCCCCAAGAAGTATCTAAATCAAGTAATTCTCTTTCTTTAAATTCTTCAACATCGTAAAGACCGCTGCCCCCAATAATTGCTAATTTGTTTATTGTCATATAAAAGATTTAAATTATTAATATTTATAAATAACTATTATGAATTTAAAAGAGTATATTAGATCTATACCTGATTATCCAAAAAAAGGTATTTTATTTAGAGATATAACTACTTTAATAAAAGATGAAAAAGCTTTTGCAGAAACGATAGACCAAATTATTGAAAAATCTAAATCCTATGAATTTGATAAAATTGCAGCAATAGAATCAAGAGGTTTTGTTTTTGCTTCAGCTATGTCATATATTCTCAAAAAACCATTTATAATGTTGAGAAAAAAAAATAAACTTCCTGCAGAAGTACATTCTGTAGATTTTGAGCTTGAATATGGAACAGCCACAATTGAAGTCCACAAAGACTCAATAAATAAAACAGATAAAGTATTAATTATAGATGACTTAATTGCAACAGGTGGTACAGCAGATGCTGCTGCAAAATTAGTTGAAATTTCAAAAGGAACTGTTGCAGGTTTTATATTTGTGATTAATCTTTTTGATCTTGGAGGAAATGATAAACTTAAAAAAAAATATAAAGTAGATAGTTTAATTTCATTTCCAGGACACTAAAACTCAACTATCAGGCCTCAAATAAGATTTTTTTCCAAGCATAGAACTTAGTAATCCATGAAATCGCATTTTATAAATTTTTCTGTTATGTTTTTTAAATATTAGAGCGTAAAAAAAATACTTTAATAAAGATGAAATTAAATTGCCTGATGTTTTTAGTGTTGCAAATAAATATCCATTGTGTTTCTTGTTAAAATAAAACTTTGACCACATCCAATGCCAGTTTCTTATATATTCAAGACTATGTGACTGATCTAACTTAGTTGAATATGAGCCTAAATGATTTATTTCTGATTTTTTTATTATAAAAATTTTTTCACTATTTTTCTTTTGTCTTAAACATAAATCAGTATTTTCAAGGTATAAAAAAAAGTTTTCGTCAAAATATCTATTATTATTAAATTTTGATTTGTTTATTAACATCGAAAAACCATCTACATTATCTACCTCTAGAATATCATCATTGATATTTAGATATTTTTTTTTAATTTCATAATTTGGATATTTTTTATTATCATTAATTGGAGACAATATAGAAAAATCATCAATATATTTAGCTGCCTCAACTAAATTTTTGAATGTGTCTGCCTTAAAAGTAACATCAGGGTTTAAAATGAATACAAAATTAGTCTCTGCTTTTATTATACCAATATTGTTTGATGCTCCCATACCCTTATTTTCACTGAGCACTACCTCAATATTGTCATATTTTGATTCTAAGTCTTTTTTTAATTCACTATCAGATGAATTTTCTATAACGATTATTTTTGAAAATTTTGGTAAAGAATTAATACAATTATTTATGACTTTATTTGCATTATAACTTACAATGACAAAAGTAATTTCATTTAAATTTAAATTCATAGTATTTAACGAGTATACTTAATTCATTTATTGATGTAAAAAAAATAATGAAAAAAATTTTAGTAACCGGAGGTCTTGGTTTTATTGGAAGTAATCTAATAAAATTATTAATTAAAAAAAAAAATAAAGTAATAAATATTGATAAAGTTACTTATGCTTCAAACTTTTATAATACGAAGGAATTTTTAAAAAATCAAAATTATAAGTTTGTTAAATGTGATCTCAATAATAAAAAGAAACTTCGACAAATAATTAGCAACTTCAAACCAAACGTTATTTTTAATCTTGCAGCCGAAACCCATGTCGATAGATCAATAGATGGTCCTAAAAATTTCATCAGTTCAAATATTATTGGTACATTTAACTTGCTAGAAATAATTAGAACATTGAGAAATAAAACTAAACTTATTCATATTTCTACAGATGAAGTTTACGGAGATGTACTTACCGGAAGATCTAAAGAAGAGGACTCATATAAACCAAGCTCACCGTATTCAGCATCTAAAGCTTCCTCTGATCATTTAGTTTATTCATATATAAGAACATTTAATATACCAGCCATAGTTACAAATTGCTCAAACAACTATGGACCAAGACAACATCCTGAAAAATTGATACCAAAATTAATCTACAATATTTTAAATAACAAAGAATTACCAATTTATGGCAAAGGTAAAAATTCAAGAGAGTGGATATACGTTGATGATCATTGCGAAGCTTTAATTAAAGTAAGTAAAGTCGGAAAGTTGGGAGAATTTTATAATATTGGCTCAAACTATAATCTTGATAACATAACGGTAGTGAAAAAGCTTCTTCATGTTGCAAAAAAGAAAATTAAAATAGGTAATAAAGTGAAAATAATATTTGTTAAAGATAGGCCTGGCCATGACATGAGGTATGCAATAGATAGTTCAAAAATAAAGAATAAATTAAAATGGAAACCAAAAATTAATTTTTTAAATGGTTTAGAAAAAACTTTTAAATGGTATTTTGATAATCAAAAATACTATTCAAAACTAAATAAAAAAGATATTACAAGAAGAATTGGAATTAAAAAATGATAAAGAAAGCAATTATCTTGGCAGGTGGTAAGGGTAGCCGGATGAGTCCACTTACAAAAGCTGTAAATAAACAACTATTACCAATCTACGATAAGCCATTAATTTTTTACCCTCTCTCAGTTTTGATGTTGGCAAAAATAAGAGATATTTTGATTATTGTTAATAAAGGTCAATTAGATCAATACAAAAAAATTATACCTAACGGTAAAAATTTAGGTTTAAAAATTACTTATGCAGAACAAGAAAAACCAAGAGGCTTGCCAGACGCTTTTGTTGTTGGTGAAAAGTTTATTGCAAATAAAAATGTTGCATTAATTCTTGGTGATAATTTTTTTTATGGTCAAAGTTTTACTAAACAATTATTAGAAGCTGCTAAACTAAATACAGGGGCAAAAGTTTTTTTGTATAAAGTCTCTAATCCAGAAAGTTATGGTGTGGCAAAAATAAACCGGCAAAATAAAATTATTTCAATTAAAGAAAAACCAAAAAAATTCTTTTCTGACTTTGCCATAACAGGTCTTTATTTTTTTGACAACAATGTAGTAAAATATTCAAAATCTTTAAAACCCTCAAAAAGAGGTGAGGTTGAAATAACTGATTTATTAAATAAATACAAAAAAAATAGCAAACTTAAAGCGGGTTTTATAGGAAGAGGTGGAGCGTGGCTTGACACAGGTACTATAGATGATTTTTATAAAACCAGTGCATTCGTTTCATCTATAGAAAATAGGCAGGGACTTAAAATAGCATGTTTGGAAGAAATCGCGCTTACAAATAATTGGATTAGAAAAAAAGAAATAAAGAATTCAATAAAATTTTATGGAAACTGTCAATATTCTCAATATTTAAAAAAATTAATTTAAATGAAAATAATTAAAACAAAATTTGAAGGTTTAAATATTTATAAAAAAAAATATTTTAAAGATAATAGAGGTTATTTTTTAGAATTATACAAAAAAAAGATTATAAATAAAAACTTTCCATTTACTTGTATTTCATATTCAAAAAAAAACGTAATAAGAGGATTACATTTACAATCAAGAAATGCTCAAGGGAAGTATATTTCTGTTTTAAAAGGTAAGGTTTTAGATGTAGTAGTTGATTTAAGAAAAAATTCTAAAACATTTGGAAAACATTTTAAAATAATTTTAAGCGAAAAAAACTCAACTTCTTTATATGTCCCTGAGGGATTTGCTCATGGATTTTGTGGCTTAGATGATGAAAACTATTTATTATATAGTTGTTCTAATTACCGAGATAAAAATTCAGAAATTGGAATTAAGTGGGATGATAAAGATTTGAAAATAAAATGGCCGAATATTAAACCAATTGTTTCTACAAAAGATAAAAAAAATATATCTCTACAAGATTTTAAGAAAAAATTTAGATAAAATCTTGGTAGCGGGAAGTGGGATCGAACCACTGACCTCGGGCTTATGAGTCCCGCGCTCTAACCAACTGAGCTACCCCGCCATTAAGTTCACGTTGATTTATACTACTTATTTTTTTTATTTCAAAAAGATATTTTTACATTGTATCAATAGATCCAATTATCTTATAACTTTTATTTGAAATCACCATTTCACCCGATGAAACACCAATATTTAATATTTCTGATATAACAACGTAATGTGTAACTAAGACTAAATTTTTATTTGAATTCCAATTTGATATAAATTTTCTTAGATCTTTTACTTGTTTTTTTTTATTTTTATAAAACTTAACATCATAAAATGAATTAAGAGCTGAAAATATTTTAAAATTATTAAAAGCATATTTTGCTGTATCTTTACATCTGCACCATTCACTAGACAAAACCATATGTATTGGGATATTATTACTAGTAAAGAATTTTCCAATTTTTTTAGATTGTTCAATTCCTGTATCACTTAGATTTCTTTGAGTATTACAATCTTTTAAATCAAAGTTATCTGGGTCACCACTTCCTGGTGCCAATGCGTGTCTAATAAAAACTATGTTACCTCCAGATTGTAATTTAGAGATTATTTGATCATCTGAAATAGCCGTTACTGGAAAAATTAAATATAGAATAAAAGATAAGATTAAAATAAAATATTTCACAAATGAATCTTAATCTAAATTCGTTAAATAACAAAATTATTAAGTGTAGAGCATGTCCTAGATTAATAAAATTTAGGAATAAAATAGTTAAGAATAAAAGAAAACAATTTAAGGATGAAGTTTATTGGGGAAAACCGATCACTGGATTTGGAGATCCGAATGGAAAAATTCTTTTTGTAGGATTAGCACCTGCTGCTCATGGTGGAACAAGAACTGGTAGAGTATTCACTGGGGATAAATCTTCTGACTTTCTATATAAGTGTTTATTTAATGCAAAAATTTCAAATCAAGAAACATCAAATCATATAAATGATGGTTTGAAATTAAAAAACGCCTTTATAACGCCTGCTCTTAAATGTGTTCCTCCAGAAGATAAACCATTAAAAATTGAATTAGATAATTGCTCAAAATTTTTTAACAATGAATTAAATATTTTAAAAAATCTTCGAGTCGTTGTAGCTCTAGGAAAAATTGCATTTGATACATGTAAAATATTTTATAAGGAAAAATTTGAAATTCCTAAAGAAGTTCAATTTGGCCATGGAAAAACTTATAAATTAAAAAATGGTGTGAATTTAGTTGGATGTTATCATCCTAGTCCAAGAAATGTAAATACCGGTCGTATTAATGAAAAAATGATGACAGAACTTTTTAATAAAATTAAAAAAATAATTTAATTTTCAAATTTTTTTTTAAGTACGTCAGGAAATTTAATCGGTTTTCCATTTTTATCTACAGAAACTAAATGTACCTCAGCTTCTGTAATCAATTCATTATTTTTAAAAATATTTTGCTTCATCAAAAAAGATGTTTTTGTAAATGAGATTACTTCTGAAATTATGTCAAGCTTATCTTCAAAAAAAGCTGGTTTTTTATATTCAATATTGCAAGATTTCACAACTAATAAAGTATTATGATTTTTAAGCAATTCTGAATTTGAAAAACCAAGTGAATATATTGCCTCTGATCTAGCTCTCTCCAAAAACTTTAAATAGTTCGCATAGTAAACTACACCACCTGTATCTGTATCCTCATAGTAAACTTTAACTGTAAAATTAAATTTTTTTAACATAAAACTATTTAATTATATTAAAATAAATTTTTTTATGAAAGTTTTTATTATTTGGTTGTTAGGTGTAATTTTATGGAACTTTGGGTACCCTGCTGCGTCACCTCTTGAGGATGTTATAGCTGCTGTAATATTATCCTTAATAAGCCTATATTTAAAAAAATTTATTAAGAATTAATTAATCTGCAGAAAAATAGATATTTTGATAATAAGCAATTGAATTTAGTTTTGAATTATCTGTATCAGCCATTATTGCTATTCCATTTATCTCATCTAAATCAAGATCGTGAAATTTTTTAAAATGCTCTTTAACGTTTACTTTTACAGTAACCCATTCATTTAAATGTACATTTGTAGTTGCCAATACATAATCTATAGATTTTTTTGTATATGGGCTTGGATGAAAATCATTAACAGCTTCATTACTTGAAAAAACATAATTCATTGCTCTATTTGATAAAGGGGTAGCACCTGTTTTTTTAACAACGAATACTCTTGCAGCATAATCATGACCATTTTTACTTCTTTCATCGATACCTTTAAGATCTTTCTCCACTTTCCAAGTGATATTTAAAAATGGCGTTTTATTAAGGTTAATTTTAATCTCTTTGCCTAAACCTGAAGCAGCATTATTTGCAACAGCTTTGAGAAAGTTTCCATTTTCATTTTTGCCAACTGAATATTGAGTTTTTGCATCCGCACCTCTAACCTTTCGCACTTTTAGGGTTTCAAGCTCACCCTCTGTAAATTCAAAAACTCTTAATTCTTCTGAAAAGGCTAAATTAGTTAGGATAAAAAAAGTAACAATTAATTTTAATATTTGTTTCATAAATAAATTTAAAAAAAATTCTTAATACATGATTTTGACAAAATTTAAACATTCAAAAATCAGATTTGATTAGTATTTAATATTTATGAAGACTATTTCAATTTTTTTTCTATTAATTTACTGGTCGCTTATGATTTTAGCACCTGTTCTGTCTAAAGATGTAAAAATTAGTAGACTCAAGGTAAATGAGGCTCGAATTACTTCAGTTTTTAAGGCAACAAGATAATTTTAGGAGCTACACAAGTTCCATCGTGAATTTGTTTAAAGGCAGCTGAACCATTTTTTAAATCACGGAATTCAATCCAATCCAATGGCCCTATTTCTTTGTTTGATAAAATTTTAAGCGTTTGCTCAAAATCTTTGTTGGTATAGCAATACGTCCCTATTATGGTCACTTCTTGAAGCGTCATTTTTCTGAAATTAAAGGTGCCTGCTGGCTGAGTTAATCCTATATGTATTATAGAGCCTCCAGGACTCACCACATCAATTGCTTGTTGTCTAGAAATTTCTAATCCAACAGTATCAAAAACTAAGTCAAAACTATTACTTTGAATTTCTTTATTATTTGGGGCTACAAATTTAGCATCAAGGTATTTGGAACATTCATTTAGTCTCAGTTTATTTGGGTCAGAAAGAACAATATTTTTATTCCCTTTAATTTTTGAGAGTATCAAACCACAAAGTAACCCTATTGCGCCAGCTCCTTGCACTAAAGTTCTACACTCCGAAATAGGTTTTTTAAGAGACTCTTCACCTACAAGCACTGCATGGAGTGATACAGCTGTAGGTTCGGCCACTGGAGCATCATTTTTATTTAATCCATTCGGTATTTCATAAATATTTTTATCTGGGGAAGAAATCAATTCAGCAAAAGCTCCTTGTCTTTCAATTGGTTTATTCATGCCTAAAATTATTCTTGATGGACAAAGGTGCTCTCTACCCTTGGTACAATAATTACATTTTCCGCAAGTAATTAGAGGATTTAAAACCACATCTTTACCTTTAAATTTACCATTTTGTATTTCACCACTTACTTCATGTCCAAGAATGAGTGGGGGAATACGTCTTTCATCTTTACCGTGATATGCATGCATATCAGAACCACAAATTCCTGATGCATGAACTTTTAATATACTTTCACCTTCAATTTCAGTGGGATTTTTTTCATCTCTATAAATTAATTCTTGAGTTCCGGTATAAACTAAAGCTTTCATTTAATCGCTCGCTAGTAAATAATATATTATGTAAGATGTAAAAGCTCCAATTAACCAAGCAAAGCTCTGTAAAAATCTTAATTCTGTATTCCAAATAGTTGCTGCTGAAAAAATAAATCCTATAAACATCGAGTAAATTCCCTTGATTTGCCAACCATTACTATAGAAATAAGCACCGCTTTTAAAATTTGAAAATATATCTTTAGAAATATAATTTTTATTTTTAATTAAATAATAGTCCGCAATTATTATACCTGCTATTGGTCCAAAAAAAGATCCTACAGTATCAATTAAAGACAATGCACCCGATTGACTTAATATAGGAAGCCATAAGGCGCCAAATATAAGTCCTAAGACTATTATTACTAATCCAGCACTTGATTTATTTAAACTTTTTGGGAAAAAATTAAGTAAGGCATTTTGTGTTGGAATATAATTTGCAATCAAATTAGTTGAACCAGATGCAACCAATATAAAAAAAATTGCAATTATTGTTAAAAAGCTATTATCAATTTTTCCAATAATATCGGTTGGATTTGTTAATAATTGCTCTACTTCTAAAGATTGTTTTGCCATTACTATGTCTGATCCTAAAACAATGAATACAGAAGCAAATGAAAATATAACTAAATTAATAATCAAAGAAAAATTACCTTTTGAGTTTTCACGGTTATTATTTACATATCTTGAAAAATCTCCAATATTTAATATGACAATTGAGAAGAATGCAAAAAGTGTTCCGGTAATACTTACTATAGTTAAAAGATTTTCCTTTGAGATAAAATTATCAATAGTTGTGCTTAGTTTAAAAGCATTTATTATTTCTGTTGAGTTTTCACCAGCTAGAATAATAATAAACACTGCTAGACCTGTATAAACAAACCAAGCAGAAAAATTTAAAATAGATCTTATAAAATTTTGTCCATTTTTGAACAAATAAAATTGAAATAATAAAGCTAATATAAAGCAAGACCAATCAATAAGATCCATTCCCATAATAAAGATTAGAAAAAATTCACCCTCTAAGAACGCATAATCAATATTAAAAATTAAAATTCTTACCAAATATCCTATAGATTTTGAAATAAAAAATGTTTGAACACCAAACATTACTAGGCCAACAATTCCTCTTAGCAATCCTACGTACCTTGCACCATTTATACCAAATGAGCTTCTTAGAATTACAGGAAATGGTAAACCATATTTTTGTGACGGTTGACCAATTAAATTTGAAAATATTGCCACTAAAGCACCTGCTAGTAAGCATGAAACTAAAACAACTAAAATATTTAAATCATAAACTAAATAAAGTGATGCTATTAATGAAAATCCTACAAGACTCTGAATATTATTTGCCCAAAAACAGAATATGTCTCCGCTTGACCAATTTTTATCATTAGGATTTATTCCAACAATATCCCAGTTAGTTAAATTTATATTTACTTTTTCTTGACTCACTTACTAGATAATAAACAATTATTTACTACTGTCCATACAACAGAGTTGGTAACCAAAGCACTATTTTAGGAAATGCTATTATTATTATTAATCCAATAACTTGAAGAACCATAAATTGCATCATGCCTAGATAAATATCCTTTAAATCCCACTCAGGTACTACACCTTTTAAAAAATAAGCTGACAATGCTACTGGAGGTGATAACCAGGCGGTTTGCAAATTTACTGCAACTAAGATAGCAAACCATATTAAACTAAATTCTAAAGCCTCAATAAGTGGTAAAATTATTGGAACTATTATCATTACAATTGGAACCCACTCAAGCGGCCAACCTAATAAGAAAATCATTACCATTACCATTGCTAAAATTAAATACCTGTTCATTTCTAATGAAAGTAAAAAGTCAGTTAACACCATTGGAGTTCCTAATCTTGCAAAAACAGCTCCAAAAAAATTT
>MDTD01064918.1_pt1 | contig 12555 bp, 16 predicted proteins | sample 811221 | NCBI WGS metagenome assembly MDTD01 (sample SAMN05326646, study PRJNA326480) | marine metagenome | isolation source: seawater | place: Pacific Ocean: South West | collected 2011 | reverse complement strand
TTGGCGGTCCCAAGGGGAATCGAACCCCTCTTTGTTGGATGAAAACCAACTGTCCTAACCGATAGACGATGGGACCGTTTTTTTGAATGTCTTATTAACAGAAATATCGTCGATAATAAACTCCACATTTGATTGCCCTCTCCATTCATTTAGGGATAATTTTCCAGCAATATTAAATGTTTTATTATCTTTTTTTAGTAAATAAGCACCAATTTCGTTTTCTACGGAGTTAAAAGCTATGGTTTTTATAGATGAACCTTCATGTCCAACAAGTACTGATTTTATGTGTTTGTTTTTAATTATCTTACAATTAACAGATTTAACATTTTCTATAACGAATCTTGGCTCAGGATTACCAGATCCAAATGGTGCTAATAGATTAACTTTATTATAAAATTCTAAATTAATAGCCGTAGGAGCAATTACACTATCTAAATATAAAGTTTTTTTATTTGATAACTGACCATTAATTTTTTGAAATTTTTTAAATATAAAATCTTTAAATTTTAAAATATTATCTATTTTAATAGTAAAGCCCCCAGCCATTTTATGACCACCACCTTTTAGCAATATTTTTTTTTGAGTTGCAGCAATAATTGCTGAGCCAATATCAAAGCCTACTATAGATCTAGCTGATGCTTTACCTATATCGTTTTCTATAGAAATTATTATAACTGGTTTATTAAATTTATCTTTAAGTCTTGAAGCAACTATACCTATCACTCCCTCATGCCAATTTTTACCACTAATAATTATTACAGGATCTGATTTTTCTTCATCAATCTGTTTTGAAATTTTCTCTAAAACTTCTCTTTCCAAAAGTTGTCTTTCTTTATTAAATACGTCCAATTCAGATGCTATTTTATAAGCATCCTTTGAATTATTATTAAGCAATAAATTCGCACCATGTGATGCTTTACCAACCCTGCCACCAGCATTTATCCTCGGACCTAACATATAACCAATATGATATGTATTAGGATTAGTTTCTACTCCACATATATCTAAAAGAGTTTTTAAACCTAAATTTTTTTTTGTTCTTAATATTTTTAAACCTTGTTTAACAATTGCTCTGTTTAATCCAATTAATGGAACAACATCGCAGATAGTTCCAAGTGTTACAAGATCTAAAAATTCAATTAAATTCGGCTCTTTTAAATTTTTTTTTTTAAACCAATTAATTGATCTCAATTCTTTGTTTAGAGAAACCAAAAACATAAAAGTAACTCCTGCCGCACATAAATAATTTAATTTTGAGTCATCATCATATCGATTAGGATTAACTAAAGAATAGGCATTCGGAAGACTTATATCAGACTGATGATGATCTAATACAATAACATCTACTCCATTATTTTTAGCAAATTCTATTGCCTCGAAAGATGAAGTTCCACAGTCAACTGTAAAAATAATTTTTACTCCGTTTTGAATAAATTTTTTGAATGAATTTATTGTAGGACCGTATCCTTCGGTTTTCCTATCAGGTATATAAATATCGTAATCTAAGCCTATTAAATTAAAGAAATTTCCTAATAAGGCAGTTGCAGAGGCACCGTCGACATCATAGTCACCAAAAATACCGATTTTTTCGTTATTTTGTATTGAGCTAATAGTTCTAACGGATGATTTTTTCATATCGTTTAAAATTTCTGGATTAGGTAAAAAATTTTTAATTGAAGGATTTAGAAATCCCTCAATTTCATTTTTTTTTACTTTTCTTATTGATAAAAGTTTAGATGTTATTTCATCTAAAAAGAAATTCTCTTTAAAAAAGATAGCATCTTCTTGATCAAATTTTTTTAAAATCCATTCTTTATTACTTACTGAGAATGAATTCATTTATTATAAACATTAGTTATTATTTTATTGATTTTTTGACTTTTATGAAGAGCGAAAGTTGTTACTTGAACTTCTTTACCTTTATCTTTAACTCCTTGAGCAAGATCACCTGAGGTAACACCTGTAGCGCAAAAAATTACATCGCCTTTTATCATATCATCAATATTATATTTTTTTTTAAAATCTTTAATGCCAAGTTTTTTTGCCCTTTCTTTTTCTTGATCATCTAAAACAAGCCTACCTTGAATTTGACCACCAAAACACGATAATGCAGCAGCGGCTAGCACACCTTCAGGACCGCCACCTGTACTGTAATAAATATCATTTTTAGGATTTTTTCCTATAACGCTTAAGACACCGGCTATATCTCCATCAGATATATAATTTATCTTTACATTCATTTTTGTAAGTTCTCTAATTATTTGTTCATGTCTTGGCCTTTTTAGAACACAAGCACTTAACTCAGAAATTTTTTTATTTTTTGCTTGAGCTAATATTTCAATGTTTTTTTCAACTCCATTATCAATATCTAATAAGTTTTTAGGTAAATCAGTTCCTACTGCGATTTTTTCCATATAAGTATCTGGCGCAGACAGTAAGTCTCCTTTATTAGCAACTGCCAAAACTGAAAATGCATTTGGTTGATTGTTAGCAGTAAATTTTGTTCCTTCTAATGGATCTACAGCAATATCAAATTTAGGTCCTTTTAAAGTACCTAAACGCTCACCAATATAAAGCATTGGCGCTTCGTCCATTTCTCCCTCGCCAATCACTATAGTGCCTTCCATTTCTATCTTGTTTAATTCTCTTCTCATTGGATCTACAGCTCCCTTATCAGCTGCAATTTTATCTTTTTTTCCTATAAATTTAGAGGCACCAATAGCAGCTTTTTCTGTAACTTTAATGAATGGATTTAAAAATTTAGCTTCAATAGACATTTAATTATCATCTATTCTTATTAACTTTGATTTTCTTATTATGTAAGATTTTTTGTTCGACTCAATTACAATTTTTCTTAAATTTTTATCTTTATAGCTATGAGTAATAATTACAATCGAAGATGAGCCTTTAGTTTTATTCGGGTTTTGAATAAGTCTTTTAATTGAAACTTTATTTTTTGAAAATATATTTGTGATACTTGACAATACACCTGGTTTATCTTTAACTTCAAACCGAAAATAAGCCGAGAATAATCTCTCAGAAATGTCTTTAAACCTTAATTTTTTTCTTTCCTTATTTGATATAGAGAAGGGGAATTTTATATTTCCTCTTGAAATCGAAGATATATCCGATATTAATGCAGAAACAGTTGCTGCTGGTCCAGCACCCTCACCTTGAATAACGCTTTGTCCAACTGGATTACCGTCAATTATTACAGCGTTAAGAACATTGTCAATACTAGCGACGTAGGAGTGTTTATTAATCAATGTTGGATGTACTCTTTGATAAATAATATTATTAATTAACTCTGCAAAACCCAATAATTTTATTTTATAACCAAGCCTATTAGCATTATCAATGTCCTCTTTATCTATATTATTTATTCCCTCTACATAAATATTATTGTTTAAAAATGAATTAAAACATAATGATGTAAGAATTTTTAATTTAGATGAAACATCATCTCCATTTAAATCAGCGACTGGGTTAGTTTCTGCATATCCCAATTTTTTAGCCTTTTTTAAAACTTCCGAAAAATTTTTATTTTCTTTATCCATTGAAGTTAAAATATAATTGGATGTCCCATTAAATATGCCAAAAACTTTTGAGATTTTATTAGCAATTAAACCCTCTTTTAAAGATCTAATTATAGGAACTCCTCCACAAACAGAAGCTTCGAATTCTAAGTTAACTTTATTTTTTTCAGCTATCTTCGCAAGTTGATCTCCATATTTAGCAATTAAAGCCTTGTTTGCTGTCACTACGTGTTTTTTATTTCTTAATGCTGCGAAAACTAATTTTTTAGCTGGACCCTCTGCACCTCCTATAAGTTCAACAATTAAATCTATATTTTCATTTTTTGTTGCCTCTAAATAGTTTTTTAGCCATTTATTTTTATTTATTTTAAATCCCCTATTTTTTGATCGATTCTTGGCTGATACATAAATTAGGTTTGGGATACAATTATTTTTTTTTGATAATATCTTTTTGTTTGTTTGAAGATATTTAAATAGGTAACTACCAATATTTCCTAAACCAATTATCGCTATATTCAATTTTTTCATATTTTTTTATTGTCTTACTGTAATATCAGGGAAATTTTTCTTTCTCCCCTCTTTAATCAAATATTTTGATATTTCATCTATACTACATTTATCAAGAATTTTACAAACATCATCAAAAGTTTTTCTTCTTTTTTTGTTCACTTTTTTAAGATTCAGTTCTTTTATTTTGATATTAGTATTTTTTTTAGATAATTCTATTTTATCAGATTTTACTGGTATGTTTATTTCAGACTCTTTTTTTTCTTTACGCTTTTTTCTTATATTTTCTTTTATTTTTTTAACCTCTTGTTTTGACAAAGCCTTAATTTCTTTATTTGTTTTTTCTTTCTTAAATATACTCACTTGTCTTTTATTCTCAAAATTATCGTTCAAATTTAATTGTACTAAATCAACCTCATTATTTTTTTTATTGTCAATTAAACGAACCTCCAGAGATAAATTTTCTTCAAAAAATTGTTCTGCCTCAGCTTTATTTATACAAACATGATCACCACATATGAGAACTGTTTTGGTCTTGCTACAGTTGCCTAAAAATAAGAAAATTAAAATTAAAAAAAATTTCTTCATTTTAATCCAAGAGTTTCTGGATAATTAAATAATAAGTTCATATTTTGCACCGCCTGACCAGATGCACCTTTAACCAAATTGTCTATTGCCGAAAAAATTACAAATCTATTTTTTACTCTTGTATTACAAATAGATATTTCACAATTATTTGTATTTATAACATTTCCTGAGCCTATCTTTGAATTTAGTTTAAGTATTTTAATAAATTTACAATTTTTATAAAAGCTCAATAAAGTATTTCTTAATCTAACAGAAGAAACTTTATTTTTCCCGATTACATAAATTGATGTTAAAATTCCTCTAAAAGTAGGAAGCAAATGAGGATTAAATGTATAAACTATTTTTTTTTTGGTAAGTTTTAGAAATTCTTGATCAATCTCACAAGTATGTCTATGATTTTTTGTACTATAAGCAAAAACAGATTGATTAAAATTTTTATGAGTAAATTTATCTTTAAAATTTTTCCCGGCGCCTGAATAACCAGATTTTGAGTCGATTGAAATATTTTTTGTATTAATTAACTTCTTATTTATTAAAGGAATTAAAGGTAATTGTATTGAAGTTGGATAACAACCTGGATTTGAAATTATTCTATATTTTTTAATTTCTTTTTTATTAAATTCACTAATTGAGTATAGAGATTTACTTATAAAATCTTTTGCTTTATGCTTAATCTTATAATTCTTATAATATATTTTTGGATTAGAAATTCTGAAATCTGCTGACAGATCTATATATTTCAATTTTTTAAACTTATTAAAAGTATTTTTAATTATTTTTTGAGCTTCTCCATTTGGTAAAGATAAAAAAACTAAGTCTATATTATACCAATTAATATTTTTAAAAGATGATATCTTTGGAAGTTTTTTTTTGATCCTTTTATCAAAAAAAGAAATTTTTTTTCCTAGATTTTTAGTGGCACACAACTTGACTAGCTTTACTTTAGGATGTTTTGATAAAATATATATTAAATCTAAACCTGTAAATCCAGTAGCACCGATAACTGCAACTTTTAGCATATTTTTTTTTGGCATAAATAATCATACCATTTACTAATATAAAATTAAATTTAAATGATTAACGTTTAGAAAATTGAAAGCTTCTTCTTGCTTTCCTATGTCCGTATTTTTTTCTTTCAACGACCCTAGAGTCTCTGGTGGTTAATTTATCCTTTTTTAAATTTTTCTTTAGATTTTCATCATGAGCTATTAATGCTTTTGATATACCTAGTATGATAGCTCCAGCTTGACCAGACAATCCTCCTCCTTTAACCGAACATTTTACGTCATAGTTGGAAGCTACCTGGGATATCTCTAAAGGTCTTGTTACAATAATTTGATGTACTGGTCGCTTAAAATATTCATTCATTTTTAATCCATTTACATGAATATTTCCCGATCCTTTTTTAACCCAAACTTTTGCAATAGATTTTTTTCTTCTACCCGTAGCATATTTACTGTCTTTGAAATCTAATTTAATTTTGCTTTGTTTAACTGGTGAGCTAGTATTTTCCATTATTTAGCAACATTCTTTCTATTCATTTTATCAAATTCTATTAATTTTGGATTTTGTATTTCATGAGGATGTTTTTCACCATTATAAATTTTTAGTTTAGTTAACTGTTTTTTTGCAAGAGGACCTCCTGGCAACATTCTTTTAACAGCTAATTTTAAAATTTCTTGAGTTTTATTTTTTTCTTTCAAAGATAAAGGTGTAGATTGTTTAATACCACCAGGATGACCAGTGTGCCTATAATACTTTTTTTCTTTAAATTTTTTTCCAGTAAACTTTATTTTGTCAATATTCGTTACAATAACAAAATCTCCGTTATCAATGTGAGGATTGAAAGTGGATTTATTTTTTCCTCTCAAGACTTTAGATATAAACGCAGCTAACCTTCCAACAGCTAAATTTTGAGCGTTAATTAAATACCAATCTTTTTTAACTTCTTTCTTTTTAATAAATGGTGTCATAATAATTGGCGATAAATACATACAATAATTATTAAAGTCAATTATTTTATCAATGAATGATATAAATTTAGAGCACTTAATATAAGGAATACACTAATTATTTGATGAGCAGATGCTAAGGCAATATTTAAATCAGATAAAAGAGTGAATATACCAAGTCCTATTTGTAAAAATAGAAATAAAAATAAAAAACTAATTGGTTTAAATAAATTCCTATTTTGATTTTTAATGATAAAATAACTTAAAACTAAAATATAAATAGTAATTATGTAAGCAATATTTCTATGATAAAATTGCACTAATGAATGATTATCGAAATTAAAAAAATTAATAAAACTAGTTATTGTTAAATCATTTGGAAAATAATTATATCCCATTAATGGCCAAGTTTGATAAATCTTTCCGGCATCTAGTCCTGAAACAAATGCTCCAAATATAATTTGAACTAAAATTAGAAAAATTAGTACTAAATAAGGTATTTTAAATTTATCTAAATTAAAAAATTTTTTAAACTTGTCTTTTTTTACATTAAGAAACTGCCAAAAAATAATTGATAATATTATAATTGCCGTAGTTAAGTGAAGAGATAACCTATAATGACTCACTGTAACATCGTTAACTAGACCACTCATAACCATATACCATCCTATAACACCTTGGACGATTATTAAGAATAAAGCTATGTAACAAGATAAAAGTTTTTTAAAATGAATTTTTTTGATAAAGTGAAAATAAATCAAAGGTATAAGAAAAAATAAACCAATAATTCTTCCTAAAACACGATGTGCATACTCCCAGTAAAAAATTACTTTAAATTCACTTAAAGTCATAGATGAGTTTAAAAGTGTATATTGGGGTATTTTTTTATATTCGTTAAAATAAAATTCCCATGATGTATCGTCTAAAGGAGGTAAAATACCTTTAAATAATTCCCATTCAGTAATTGATAAACCAGAATCTGTAAGCCTTGTTAAGCCGCCTACAACTATCATTACTATGATTAATAATATATTTATCATTAGCCAATTCTTAAACAAATTATTCAATTTTTTATCGTGAGAGATCATAGTTTTTAATATATATATAATTTTGTATTTCATTAAGAATTTAATGTCGCTATGAAAAATAAAAAGATAATAAATATAAGAAAAAAATTAGATAAATTAGATAATTTATTTCTTTCATTGATTAAAAAAAGAACGATATTGGTGAATCAGGTACTGGCTAATAAAAAATTTAAAAATGAAATAATAGATAAAAAAAGAATTAATGTAATATTAAAAAATATTCGTAAAAAATCTATACGTAAAAAAATTGATCCGAAGATAACACGGCCTATCTGGATATCAATGATTAGAGCTTATATCCAATACGAATTTCGAAATTTTAAAAAAAAATAGTTTTATTTGCTATGAGGAGGTAACTTTTTTTCAATAAAAAACTCGTGTTTTCTGGTATTAGGATTATATTTTTTTAATTTAAGTTTATCTTTAGCTTTCTCACCTTTTGTCGGTTTTTTTGCATAGTATATAAACTTACTATCAGGGTTACTCTCTGGTACCATTCTTACTTTAATATGAGTTTTTTTTGCCATACTTTTTTAAATTATTTATCTTTTTAAGAATGTTTTTACTTTTTTCTTCAAAAGATTTTTTATAATACTCAGCTTTTAAACTATGTGATTTATAATCGTCAAGTTTATTTATTTTCAAATTTAAAACATTTTTGACGCCATTTATTGTCATACCTTTGTTTTTAATCAAAAATTTTATTAATTTTATAATTTCTACCTGCTCTAAGGTGTAATATCTTCTCGAATTAATTCTTTTAGGCTTAATTTGTTTAAATTCTTTCTCCCAATATCTCAGGGTATAATTTAGTGGTTTTTTATTTATACTATTAGTTAAATTTAATATTTTTGAAACTTCACTTATTGTTAAGAGTTTATTCATCGTTTAACCTTTTTAACAATTTTTTCGATGCAATGAAACTAATAGATTTTCTTTTTGAAATTGTGTGTACTTTTTTAGTCTTTGGATTACGACCTATTCTTTCTTTTTTTTCAATAATTTTAAAAGAACCTACATTTTTAATTAATAGTTTACTTTTAATATTTCTTATTAAAGTATCTATAATATCATCAATTATTTTTTGAGAAGCGACAACAGATAAACCTTTTTTTTTGCTTAAGTTTTTAGCAAAGTCTATTTTTTTATAATTAGCTTTGACCACTTTTTAAATGATTTAGGTTTTTTCTAATTTGTGACATCAAATTACCTTTGACTATTTTATAACATAAATCTATAGAATGATAAAAACCCATAGCATCTATTCCGCCGTGACTTTTTACAACAGGGCCATTTAAGCCAAGAAAAATTGCACCATTATATTTTCTTGGATCCAACCTATCTTTAAATTTTTTTAATGAAAAATAAGAAAAAATTAGAGAGAGTTTTGATAATAAATTTGAATTCAAAGAGTGCTTTAAATTATCAGTGATAAATTTTGCAGTACCTTCAGCTGTCTTGAGAGCTACATTTCCAGTAAACCCGTCAGTTACAATTACATTTGTATCACCAAGCATTAGTTTATTTCCCTCTATATAACCTTTAAAAATAAAATTATTATCACTACTTAAATTTTTTAATTTTTTAAAAGTTTTTTTTAATGTTTCTGTACCTTTAATTTCCTCAGAGCCAATATTTAATAAAGAAACTAATGGTTTATCATTTGGAAATAAAGATTTGTACAAAGCAGATCCAAGTTCTGCAAAATCAACTAGATTGTCTTCATTGCATTCTATATTAGCACCTAAATCTAAAACTACATTCATTCCTTTTTCGTTAGGCCATAGTCCAGCAAGAGCAGGTTTACTAACATCATCCATCATCTTAAGAATCATTCTTGATATTACTAAAAGTACACCGGTATTACCCGCTGATAAACTTATATCAGAATCTCCGTCTACTTGAGAGTTTATACAATTCCACATACTTGTTCCCTTAGAATTCTTGATAGCTGTTAGTGGAGTTTCTTCATCTGATATAACAGATTTAGTATTTGTTACCTTAATTAAATTGTTTGATAAATTATATTTAGCGAGTTCGGCATTTATTTTCTTTTCGTCGCCAAAGAGATTTAAAAGAAAATCTTTTTGAGGATTTTTTTTTACAAAATAATTTACACCAGCAATGGTTTTTTCTGGAGAGTTGTCACCACCCATTGCATCAATTGCAATAGTAATTTTTTTATTCATCAATTAAATTAAATATCTAAAATTTTTTTACCGTTATAATAGCCAGATTTTAGGTCAACATGATGTGAAAGCCTATATTCACCACTTTTTTTATCTTCCACAATATTCACAGAAGACAATTTGTGATGAGATCTTCTCATCTTCTTTTTTGAATTGGATGTTTTTCTTTTAGGTACGGCCATATTAAATTTTAAAATTTATTGCTTCTCTTATCATATTTTCAAGAGGTAATTCAAAACAAAATTTATAGAAATTAATAAAATATCTTTCAAATTGTTGGTATTTTAAACTATTGTTATCATTTAGTTCAGAAAAATACTTAAAAATTAAATTTTTATTAACTTTGAATGAGTCGTTTTTGCTTAAATCAATTTTTAGCAAAATATCATATAAAATTTTATTCATATCTTTCATTTTTTTATTTACTGTTACATCACCAAAACCGCTCTCTCTTAAATTGTTTTCAATATTATGAAATAATAGGTCATATGAATTTTGATCAAATTTGACTCCCTTTTTTTTTGAAATAATCATCATAATTGAAAAATGTAAAAACATTAGATAAATTCTAGTTTCAAAACTGTCTCTTAATCTTATTTTTTCATAAAATAAAATATTTCTAGATAGAGTTAATAATGTGTTATATAAATAATTATTACTTTTATGTTTATTAAAAAAAATCATATAAATATATTACTTTTTATATCTGTACTTTTTTTATTTGGATGTCAATTAAAAGAACCAACTAAAAATCATGGAATTTTATTTTTAAAAAATAGAGCAGCAATTCTTGAAGTCAATAAAACAAATAAAAATGATGTAATAAAGAAAATTGGCCATCCTCATTCAAAATCAATTTCTAATGAAAATGAATGGATATATATTGAGAGAATACTGACTAAAGGTGAATATTTTAAATTAGGTCAAAATATACTTAAAGAAAACAATATTTTGTTACTAGAATTTAATAAATATGGAATTCTATCAAAAAAAGTTTTTCTAGATAAAGGCTCTAAAGAAAAAATTGAATTTTCTAAAGATATAACTGTGAATGAAATGACGCAGAAAAGTTTTGTTCAAAAATTTTTTCACAGTCTTAAAACAAAAATGTACGGTAACAAATAAGATTATATAGTTAATGTGCTATTACCGCTAAAAGTAATAATGCAACTATATTTGTAATTTTAATCATTGGGTTTACAGCTGGGCCTGCTGTATCTTTATAAGGATCTCCGACTGTATCTCCAGTCACTGCTGATTTATGTGCCTCTGATCCTTTTCCTCCAAAATTTCCATCTTCGATATATTTTTTTGCATTGTCCCATGCACCACCACCTGCTGTCATGGATACAGCAACAAATAATCCGGTAATAATAACTCCAAGTAACATTGCTCCGAGAGATGATAAAGCAGCCTCCATACCAGCTATTTGAAAGATTACAAAATAAAGTACAATTGGTGATAATACTGGTAACAAAGAAGGGACTATCATTTCTTTAATTGCAGCTTTTGTTAATAAATCGACTAAACGTCCGTAATCAGGTTTTCTTTTACCTTTCATTATTCCAGGTATTTTTTTAAACTGTCTTCTAACTTCAATTACCACAGCACCGCCTGCCCTTCCAACAGCTTGCATACCCATTGAACCAAATAAGTAAGGAAGCATTCCTCCTATTAATAATCCAGCAACTACAAAAGGATTTGATAGATCGAAGGTAACATTTACACCTTCTAAGGCTGAATCTTTTACTTTTGAAAAATATTTAATATCTTCAGTATATGCTGCAAATAAAACTAGAGCGCCTAATCCAGCCGAACCTATTGCATAACCTTTGGTAACAGCTTTTGTAGTATTTCCAACTGCATCTAATGCATCAGTAGTTTTTCTAACATTTTTTGGCAGTTTAGACATTTCTGCAATTCCACCAGCATTGTCAGTCACGGGACCGTATGCATCTAATGCTACAACCATTCCTGTTAGTGCTAACATAGCTGTTACTGCAATAGCTATTCCATATAGACCAGCTAAGCTATTTGTATATAAAATTCCTGCAACTATAATTAACGCTGGTAAAGCTGTAGCCTCCATCGAAACAGCCAAACCTTGAATAACGTTCGTACCGTGACCTGTAGTAGAGGACTTAGCTACAGTTTTAACAGGTCTATAATTAGTCCCAGTATAATATTCTGTCACCCATATAAGTAGTCCTGTAATTGCAAAGCCAACTATGCCACAAATATAAAGGTCTAAACCTGAAAAAATTGCACCTGCATTGTTATTATAAGTGTTTTTTAAACCTACGATGGCTTCTGTTACTGGATACATTATTAATAATGATGTTAAGGCTGTTACAATAAAACCTTTATATAAAGCTCCCATTATACTTTTGCTTTTACCTAATTTAACGAACCAAGTTCCAATTATAGATGTAACTATACAAGCACCCCCTATAGCTAATGGGTAAATCATTAAATTATAATCTTGAGGTGAAAAAATTGATGCTAAAACCATAGTTGCAACAATTGTTACAGCATAAGTTTCAAATAAATCTGCTGCCATACCTGCGCAATCACCAACGTTGTCACCAACATTGTCTGCTATTACTGCTGGATTTCGTGGGTCATCTTCAGGTATACCTGCTTCTACTTTTCCAACTAAATCTGCGCCAACATCAGCACCCTTAGTAAAAATTCC
>MDTD01186183.1_pt1 | contig 12556 bp, 14 predicted proteins | sample 811221 | NCBI WGS metagenome assembly MDTD01 (sample SAMN05326646, study PRJNA326480) | marine metagenome | isolation source: seawater | place: Pacific Ocean: South West | collected 2011 | reverse complement strand
TAATTCTTTAACAACGTGTGCTTGGAAATAACTATCTTTTCCTCCACTCACAGGAATAATACAATCATAATGTTTATTTCCTTTATTCTCAAAATTTTTAAAAAGTTGAATTAATTTTTCTTTTCTATTTTCCCAATTAATTTGATCTTTTTCTTGAGAAATATTACAGCCTGAACATTTTCCTTCTTTGTCAAATTCTAAACTCACTGCTGAGCTTGAGGGATAAACACAGTTTGAACAAAATTTTACTGCTGGTTTAGAAACATTTGATTTTAAGTTATCTGACATTAATTTTTCCCTTTTTTAAAATCTTTTTTATAAACGGATAAGATCTTTCTTTAAAATTGAAATAATTTCCAGCTGCTATTGCAGATATATTATTAATCTTAGATGCTTGAATGAAATCTTCTTCTCCGCCAGCACCTGAGCAAGCGATAACTGGAAGATTAGTATTAGCATTAACCATTTCTATTGTATCTATATCAAAACCTTTTTTGGTTCCATCTCTTTCAATATTTTGTAAAAAAATTTCTCCAATGCCTAGATCTTCAATTTTTTTGACAAATTCAATCAAATTAATTTTTGTGTTTTCAATACCAAAATTTCTAAAACAAGTAGGTTTTTTGTCAATTATTTTATAATCAATTGATGCCACTACAGCTTGTGAACCAAGTTCTTTAATAATATTTTTTACTTCTGCTAAATTACTATATAGGATACTATTTATTATAATTTTATCTGCTCCTGCTCGAACTCTACTTACTGCATCGCTACAAGATCTTATTTTGCCTCCAAAACTTAAGGGCATGAAACAAACTTTGCTAATTTCACTTATAATATTAACAATATCCGAATGAGATTTGACTGATAAGTCATCTCTTCCTAAATCATATTTATCGTCACGACTAATATCAATATAAATTAGTTCATCTGCTTCATAATCATTAAGTCTTTCAGCTTGATTTAAAACATTGCCTATAATTTGATGCTTGGTAAATTTTTCACTTCTTACAATTAGACCATTTTTGATAAATAAAACTGGTAGTATTCTTATAATTGAGCTCATAAAAATAGGTTAATTCTCTATAAAATTTTTTATTAATTTTATTCCAAGTTTTTGACTTTTTTCAGGATGAAACTGTGTGCCGAAAATATTTTTATGATTAATTGCGGAGTCGATATGTTTAGAATAATCAATATTTGCAATTAAAGAGTTTTTATCTTTTGTTATACACTCATATTTGTGAACAAAATAAAATGCGCTTTCATCTTCGATATTGTTAAAAAGTAAATTATTCTTTAATATTTTTAATTTTCTCCAGCCAATATTCGGAACTCTAAACTCTTTAGTGTTTTTTTTTATAAGTTTTACTGATCCTTTTATTAATCCAAGTCCATCGCTACCTCCATCTTCCTCGGAGTTCTCATATAATAGCTGCATTCCAAGACATATACCAAGTATTCTTTTTTTTTTTTCATGTGTAGCTTTAATTAATCTATCTAAATTTTGATTTCTTAAATTTTCCATTGCTTTTTTAAATGAACCAACACCAGGTAAAATCAAAATTGATACATCTGAAATATCCTGTTCGTATTCTATTAATCTAAATTTTTTATCAAGAAGTCTAAGTACATTTGAAACTGAATTTATGTTACTTAACTTATAATCAATCAATCCGATCATTTTAAAGCAAGTGTTTTTTTAATTATTTTCCAATTATTAAAAATATCGCAACCTTCATAATACAAATTTAAAGAATTTTTTTCTTTAATAAGGCAAGGCTCAGAACAGTGTTTAATATCCGCAAATATATTTGGCTCTAAAATTTTTTTTTTATCAGTCCAATCTATTCCGTTTTTTGAAACAGCGCTCATTATAATGCCTTTTAGTGGTTTCTGACCCCAAGCTGCATAGAAGACTTGCCAACTTGAGTTGTTTATATGTATGTCTGGACTGTATACTGCTTGTTCTTCTAATTTAGATTCAGAAAAAATAATTGGTTTTTCAAATGTTTTAAAAATTTTAAGATGTTTATCAATTATAGAAAGGTAAATATTTTTCTTACTCTTATCTTTTTTGTAATAGTACAAATAATATTTTCTTGAGTCTGGGTGAAAGATACATTTTGGCGCTCCATAATCAATTTGATTTTTCTCATCAAAAATGAGAGGTTCTTTTACTATATCCCATCGACTCATATCATCTGATTTTGCATAAAAAATTCCTGTTTTATTTTTTCTTTTTCCTTCAAAAAACATAAAAATCTTATTATCTATTAATATTAAATCAGGTGATAAAACTCTTTGAAAATATCCCTCTAATTCAAAACATAAATCAGGTTCTTTTTTTTCTTCATTTTTTAAGTCAATTTTATAAATTTTTGTAAATCTATCATTTTTTTCACCAGCAAAAAAAAGAAGATTTTTATCTCTGTAATTGAATATTTTTGGGCTAATTGCTTTAGAAAAAAAATTATTTATTTTCAATACTTCAAAGTTACTTTCAGAAAAATTCATTTTAAATTTTTGAAAATTTTTTAAAGTTCTGACTTATCTTTTTCGCGATCTCAAATTCGAATTCTCCTTTGAGTTCGAAGGCAGAAAGTCTGTCAAGAATTTCGTGTCCAATTCTTAAATTTTGAAGTTCGTCAAAATCTTTGATATTTTCTGATTTATATACAATAAAATTTCCTGTGTTATAGTATATTTCCTCTGCCTCAATTTTAATATTAATTTTTGTTCCTTCGCCATTTAGCAATGTATCCTTATCGTAAGTTCTCAGTGGAACTAGTGTTTGACCATTATGATTGAAATACATTTTATCATTAGTTGAGACTCCTAAAACCATATCTAGATCAAATATTTTTATTGTATTAATTGCATTTTCCAAATGTTTGCAATCCATAAAAGGAGAGTTTAATTTTACCAAAACTATAAAATCAGGATCAATTTTTTTAATTTTTTTATATTCTTTTCGAGCTTCTAAAATCGAAGGGCTAAGCAAAATATTTGCCGAAGCGAGTTCTGAAGGTCTATATATAGGTATTAACCTTGAATGCTTTTTATCTTTAATATACTTTAAAACATCTTTATCAGGACTACTTACAATAATATCAAGTTTTGGACTTACCTTTAACAAATAATCAAGGGTCCAATCTATTAATTTTTTTTTTCCTAGAGTTCTGAAAGTTTGAGAAAATTTATCAAATTTCGGGCCTCTGATAGGAAGTATTGCAACTGCTTTTTTATTTTTATTTAAAGAATTTTTTTTAAGAATTTTATTTTTATTTCTTAGTATCTTATTGCTATTTTTTGTAATACTAAGCTCATGTTTTCTGTAGTAAAAAAGTGGAATATTTAAATTACTGATCTTATGTTTTTTTATGAATCTTAGCCAAATATCTACACCGTCCTGACAGTTAAAAAACTCATCATATCCGCCGTCAGATATTAAAGTTTTTGTTCTAAACATTGTGCATGCTCCGTGAGCTGGCTGATCTAATAATCCGACCTTTTCAAAGTCGTGACGTCTTATTGACCTTAATATCTTATCATACTTGTCAACTTCATAATAATCTGGAAAGATAATTTGTAGCTTTTTATCTTGGTTTAATTCGTATACCATTAACTTGATTGCATTCTTATCAAACCAGTCATCAGCGTCTAATCGAATTATAAATTTTCCACGAGCAGAAGATAGTGCAGTGTTGCAAGCTTTTACTAAACCTTGATTCTTTTTAAAAATAGGGACAATATTTTGATTTTTATTTGCATAGGAGTTAATAATTTCTTGTGATCCATCATTTGATCCGTCATCAATTATAATTATTTCTAGATTTTTAAATGTTTGGTTTAAGCAACTTTCAATTGCTTTGGGTAAATATTTTGAGTAATTAAAATTAGTAATATAAATTGTTACTTCTGGTCTCATTTAAAAATTTTCTAAAAAAATTTTTGTTGATATGAATGAAAATAAGAATTTACTAAAACTATTAGATTTAAAATTTTTTTTTGTGAGCAGTTCCTCGACCTTTTCCTTATTCATAAATTCAAAAATTTTACTTTTATCTAAACAAAATTCTAAATTTTCTTTTTTATTTATATTGAATAAACTCAATATTGATGCATTAAAACCTCTTTTCCTTGAGTCAAAATTTACTTCTTCTGGTAAATATTTTTTTCCAATTTCTCTTAGGATACTTTTCGTATAACCATTTTTTACTAATAGTTTGTTTGGAATCGAGTACGCAAAATTTGTTAATTTGCTATCTAAGAAAGGACATCTGTTTTCTATGGAGTTTTTCATATAATTTAAATCTTCCTGATAAAGAACTAATGGAACTACATCACTAAAAAGATCATTCATCATTCTATTTCTTAATGGAGACTTGCTTAGATTTTGATCTTCAAAATTAGAAATAGGTGAATTTTTTTTTATTAAAGAGGAAAAAAAAGTTATATCATTGAACAAGTGATTTTTTGATGGGTTTTCTAAAAAATTGTCTAAATCTTTAATAAGAGGATTTTCAACGTGTGATCCGGTAATTTGAAACCAATCAGATTTTAACTTTTTGAAATTTTTGTCTTTTTGATTTTCTAAGAGCCAATAAAGATAATGACTGTAATAACCTAAAAAAAGCTCATCCCCAGCTATACCGGATAGTGCGACTTTATTTGATGTTTTTTTAAACTCCTTTGCAATTAATGAGTTAATATAGGAAGTAATTGTTATTACTGGTGCAGAATGATACGTGATTAAATCTTTTAAACCATTAACAAAATTTTTTGTTTCTAATTTGACTTTGTAATTAGTGCCGAAATTATTGTTTTGTATAATTGAGTTAATATTTTTTTCTTCATTATATCTTTCATCCTCATCTACTATACTAAAAGTATCGAGACTGAGATTAAACTTTTTACTAATTATTGTTCCTATCAAACCAGAGTCAATGCCGCCCGATAAACTTATTCCTATATTAACGTCTGAACGTAATCTTAGCTTAATTGAATTAATTAAAAGTTCCTCAACTTTATCAACTGCATCTTGTAAATTAATTTTAGTATTAGGCTTAAAATCTAAAGTCCAATATTTTCTTTTTTTTAAAATATTTAGATCTTTATCAAAGCTCCAAATTTCACCTTTAGGAAAAGATTTTATATCTTTAAAAAAGGTATCTGTGTTGGAACAAACCGACCTATATCCTAAAATGTTAAAATTTATAATCTTATTATTGTCCAAGGAAAGTCCCTCTTTAAAAAAATGTTTAAAATATTTTAGCTCTGAGCCAAAAATTAAAGTATTATTTTTTTTATATAAATAGAGTGGTTTTTCACCAAATCGATCCCTAGACAAAATTAATTGATTTTTTCTTTTATCAAATATTGCAAATGACCACATTCCTTCAAAATGTTTTACGCAGTCTAACCCCCATTCCTCATATGCTGTGAGCAAAACTTCTGTATCTGACTCTGTAAAGAATTTATATTTTGAAATTAGTTTTTCTTTTACTTCCAAATAATTATAAATTTCACCGTTGAATATTAAAATTTTATTAAATTTACTAAAAGGTTGTGAAGATCTTACATTTAAATCAATTATTGCTAATCTAGAAAAGTACATGTCAATAATTTTGTCATGAAAATTTCCAGTTGATGTCCTAAAATCATCTGGTCCTCTCGAATTCATAGTATCTTTTAGCTCACTTAAATTGATATCATTTTTATTCGGGGAAATGATTCCTAAAATTCCACACATATTTTTTATCTTTAATTACTTAACGGCTATTATTCCAGACCAATTGAACCATTTAAAAAATTTTTCAATTTTTTTAAAACCTGATTTTTTAAGTAATTCAAAATTTTCCTCCTCTCGATAAGGAATTAAAACATTTTCTAGTGCCTCTCTTTTTTTTTGAATTTCAATATCTGTATAACCCATCTCTGTTTTATATTTATGATATACATCTATAAAAACTCGATTTATATCACTTTCCTTACTTAATATCTTTTCCATTAAAATAAAAGCACCGCCTTTATTAAGTGATTTAAAAATTTGTTTGATAACTTTTTGCCTATCTATTGGTCTTATAAATTGTAAAGTATAGTTCATAAAACATACTGAAACGTTTTTTCCTAAATTAAGTTTTTGGATTTTATTATTTATAAATTTGAAGGACTTGTTAAATTTTTTTTTGTAAATTTTTTTTTTTGCTTGATAAATCATAGGTTTGGACGAGTCGTATCCAACCATTAAGATTTTTTTTCTAATCTCTGGTGAAATCTTGCTATATAATTTGATTAAAGTTGTGCCAGTAGAGCATCCTACATCAATCACTTTTGAATTTTTTCTTATGTACTCTTTGGCTAACCTAATTGCAGTTTCTTGGCTCTCATTATAAAATGGGACACTTCTTGAAATCATATTATCAAAAGCAGAAGCAACCTTTTTATCAAATTTAAAATCACTTATTTTCATTTTTTTTTTATTGAATATTTTATCTTTCATTTTTTTAAATTTAATGGTGTCTGTTCATATATTCCTAAAAACTTATCTCTTTTATTTTTTTTTAAAGTAATTACAACTGTTACTACAAAGGTATCAACCTTATTTTTATATTTGAAAAAAATATTCTTTCCCCACTCACTTTGATAAGCCATAAATTCGACTTTTAAAAATTTTCTTTTATGTTTTAAAATTTCTCTCTTCAAGTTTTTATAGTTTATACATAAGAGTGGACCTTTAATTCCGCCGTAGTTTGCTGCTAAAATTTTAGTATCAAAGTTTGTACTTTTTAGATTTGCAACTCTTTGATCAAAAACTATATATTTTTTTGAGCTTTCTACCATTTTTTTTAGAATAAATTTCCAATTTTTAAATGATTTAATTACTGACCATGCCATTACTAATTCAAATTTTTTTGAATTATTTTTTAAAAATGTCGTTAGATCACTACTTACAAATTTGGAGTGAACAAATCTTATTTTCGCCTTTTCAATTAAATTTGATTGGTGATCTATTCCCAAATACTTAGTTTTTTTATTTATTTTTTTTGTAATCGAAGACATAGCACCGTTGCCACAACCTAAATCCAAGACATTTTTTGAGGAAACAATAGTTCTATACAAACACCATGACTCGGATGGATACAATCTATTCAACTCTGTTCTATCTAAAAAAGAGGTATAATCCTCAAAATGCCTTGTGTTCCATCTATGATTTTTTTCCTTAATCATTTTTTTTCTTAGTTGTTGCAGGAATTCCAAAAGCAATTGAATTATCTTCTATATCTTTGTTAATAAACGAATGAGCACCGATTATACAATTTTTCCCAATTTTAATATTTGGAACAAAAATTACATGAGAACCTATCCAACAGTTTTGTCCAATATTCAATTCCCCGTATCTGTAATTATCTGTAAAATGTCCAGTTGTTTTAGATAGAAAATGTTCTGAAGAATTAAAACTACAGTGACCAGAAGTGATAGTATTTTTACCGATTGAAATATTATCTCCACCATTAATTATTGAAAACGGACCTAGGTGTACGTTTTCCTCTAATATAATTTTTTTTCTTGCTGCAACTATTCTTGAGCATGTATCAATTTGAACCCCATCTTTTAACACAATTTGACCATCCATAATTAACTTAAATTCAATATTAGGCAATAAAATTACATTATTTCCAATTGATAAATTTGTACCTTGAAATTTTCTTATAAAAACTGGTCCATACGTTTTTAAATTTTTTCCAAATTTAATGCCATTCATTAAAAACTTTATTTTTGCCAATGAAGTCCATAATCCATTTTTTAAAAATATAATTTCAAAAAAAATCTTGAGCATAAATTTAATATTAAAAAATTTTTTCTATATAATTAAGGTTAGCAATTTTATTATTTCCTAATTTAGAAACTAATTTTTTTACTTTATTAAGATCTCGTACTGTATCGACAGATAATTTAATCTTTGTTTTATTTCGTTTAAATGACGTATAAAAAATTTTAAATTTTTTTTTATTTTCATAAAAATAGCTTGTTACATGTTCATAATGCCCTTTCTTAAAAAATTTTTTATAAGCTTCTTGCATAGATTTCGTTTTTATTATTTCAACTCTTTGGCCTGAAGGAATAGATTTATCTAATCTGTTGGAGAACAAATCATAATTTCTTTTTGATTTTGAAGTCGATATATTTATCATTCTATCAATTATTTGAGGATCAATTAATGGACTATCTCCACATATTCGGATAAAATATTTTGACTTAAATTTATTTGCAGCAGATAATAATCTTGACGCTACATTGTTAAGACTTCCTCTAAAAAATTTAATTCGATTTTTTTTACAAAGATTTACAATTGGATTATCAGATTTTTTTTTTGATGTAGCCACCACTAGTTTTACATTATTTTTGCAATTCTTAATTCTAAAAAACATATGCTTAAGAATTTCTTGATTATTTATTTTATGTAGAACTTTCTTGGGCAATCTTTTGGAGTTCATTCTTGCTTGAATTAAAACTAACATTATTTTTTGTAATATTTTTTATACCATTCAACAAAGTGTTTGACGCCTACCTCAGCTGAAATTTTTGGAGAATAATTTATATATTTTTTAAGTTTTTTTGTAGATGAAAATGTTTTCTTTATATCGCCAGGCTGAATAGGAAGAAATTTTATTTTTGCTTTCTTTTTTAAGTATTTTTCGATTAACTTAATATAATACATTAATTCAATAGGCTTACTGTTACCAATGTTGAATATTTCAAATGGAGCTGTTGTAGATATTGGGTTTTTCTCGTCCCAATTCTTTTTCATTTTAGGAATTTTGAAACATAATAAACTTACAGCATTCACAATATCATCAACATATGTAAAGTCTCTTTGGTGCTTACCGTAATTGAAAACCTCGATTTTTTTGTTTTCTGTGATGTTTTTAGTAAACTTGAAAAGAGCCATATCAGGTCTACCCCATGGTCCATACACAGTAAAAAATCTAAGTCCAGTTGTAGGTAATTTGAAAAGAGTACTATATGCATGAGCAATTAATTCGTTTGCTCTTTTAGTAGCTGCATAAAATTGGATTGGATGATCCGCAATATGTTTTTCTTCGAAAGGCAAGGTTCTATTACTTCCATAAACACTGCTTGTGCTTGCATATAACAAATGTTTGATTTTATTTAGTCGTGCCTCTTGAATAATGTTTGAAAAACCGACTAGATTATTTTTTACATAATTTTCTGGATTTGAAATCGAATAACGAACTCCAGCTTGTGCTGCTAAGTGAATTATATAGGAGAATTTGAATTTCTGAAAAGTTTTTTTTAGATTTTTTGTATTTGATAAATCTAATTTTTTAAAAGTGAAATTTAATTTCTTTTTTTTGGATATAGATAATAAATTTTTTATTCGTTTTTTTTTGAGATTTACATCATAATAATCATTAAGACTATCTATGCCTACAATAACATTTTTCTTATTCATCATTTTTTTTACCACGTGATAACCTATAAAACCTGCGGCACCAGTTACTAATATTACCTTTTTTTTCATATTATATAGTAGGCATCTTTGTATTATTGAATCCAACCATAATTCTTTTGAGATAAAATAAATTTTCTTTATGGCTATTTTTCCCTTTTATTGCAGTTGGGCAACTTTTAATACCGTTATTTTTTAATTCTTTAATTGTAGTTTTATTAAAATGATTAATTTGACCTTCAGGATATGAAAAATATTTGATCGAATAGTTTAAATTTTTTTTGATAAGTTTTTTAGTACCTTTAATGTTTTTTTCAATTTCAATATCGTCTAAATTTGAATAAATATCGTGGCAAAGTGAATGGCCTCCGATTGAAAAAAGCTTGTTCTTCAAAGTTTTTTTTAAGATTTTCCAATTAGCTAAATGATAATTTTGAGAAGATTTTATTGAAGGTATTATGCATGTTTTTTTTATCAATTGATCAATAATTTTATCCTTTTTAAAATATTTAGTATTTTTGCAAAAATTCTTGATTTTGTTTATACATTTTTTTTTATCTTTTTTGCTCCTTATTAAGAATTTTCTTTTTTTATTTAGATTGATTGTTATCTCTTTTTTATTAGTTCTGTTAATACAGTCTTCTATTTTATCTACCCAAAACATTTCTTGTTTTTCAATATTCAACGGGCAAAGGAAAAAAATAGCTGGTATATTATTTCGTTTTAGTATCGGCGCAGCAACTTCAAAATTATTTTTAAAACCATCATCAAAAGTTATACATATTGATTTTTTTTCAAATGGAGAATTATTTTCAATTTTATATACAACTTCATCAAAATTAAGAAATTTACAATTTTTTCTTTTTAGAGATTTTATTTGTTTTTCAAATTCTTTAAAAAATAAATGTTTGCCTGAAAAGTTCTCAATTCCTTTTTGATCACGTATTTTTGTAACTCCATGATAACAAAGAATTGTTAAGTTTTTTTTCATTTTAAATTAGAACAATATTTATCAAAATTTTCGTAGGCTATTTTTTTAATCTCAAATGGAATAAAGGAATAATATCTTCCGTGAACTTGTGATTTTTTTTTAGGTCTTTTAGCATTGTTAATTTCTCTTAAAACTTTGTTAATTCTTTTTGTTGCTAGTAAAGTTGTAAAATATCTAAGCATGTAAGCTTTCATCCCTTTTTTTAAAACAAGTTTTTTTGTATGTATTGAGATGCCTTTATCTAAAAATTCGTTAACATAATGAATAGTAGTTGCGATTGATTTGAAATCTCGATGATAACATGCCCAAAATTCGGAGTCTAAGCCTCTATATTTTGTCATCAAGCCTCTATGTATATTAATTATTTTGCCTTTGAAAATATTAATAAGTTTTTCACTAATTTTTCTCGTGCCAAAAGTAATTCCTACATTAGGATTAAATTTTTGAAGAACTTGTAGGCACTTTTTGCTTTCTAAATTATTAAAGCAATACTCTAAACTTTTTACTCTGTAAGAGTCATTACTGAAGAATTTTTTACGCTCAAAATTTAATTGTTTTTTTAAATCAATATTACCAATTTTAACTTTTGGTTTAATTTTTTTTACATCATAAATTACCAATACATTGTTATTTTTATTTTCTTCTAATATTTTAATAAAATATCTATGATGAAGTGTTTTAGTGGTTAATAAAACAACATTCAGCTTTTTTTTAAATACCATTTATAATTTTTTTATTAATTTCTAAACCAAGATTTACAAGGTTTTTAAATTCCTCAGGAGTAGCTGAAAGAGCATGATCTCTTATAGTTGTGTTAGATTTATCTAAGGTAAAGTGTTTTTCTATTACCTCGGCTCCTCTGGAAATAGCTATCAAAGATGTCTCGATACCCATGGTGTGATCACTAAAACCGTTAAAAAGTGTTTTGTTAAATTTTTTGGGAAAATTTTTCAAATCACTTAAAGTATTTGGATAAGTAGACTTACACCACAAATATTTTATTTTACTTGTTTTTCTAAACGGTAATTTCTTTTTTTTCCACATTCCAAGAGATATGTAGGTAGTTTTATTTTCTTTTAGAATTCTTTCTACAAGTTTTTTATTATCTATAACAGTTCTGGATGCTATTTTGTATGAACTTGGATTAAATTTTTTTAACATTTTAAATGCTTCAAAAGTAAAAACAGAAAACATTATTTCAATATCAAAATATTTGCCCCAATTAAAAATTTTTTTTAGATCGTTTTCAGAAATGTAATTTAGCTCCCCTGGTTTACCTCTCCATCCAAGTTGGAATTTTGCTATGTCAGCGCCAGAATATTTTGCTTGTTTTATTAATTCATAACATAAGTTTATGTTTCCGTTATGGTTTAATCCTATTTCTGCTATAAATATCATTATTTAAACAATGCTCCGCACTTAGCAAAAAGATATTTCTTTATTACTATTTTTATCATTTTATAATTATATCGGTCTAATTAAAATATTTTTATTTCCGATATAAGATTTAAACTGACCAAGATTAAAGTAAATCTTATTTTTTTGTATTTCTATCAATTTAAAAATTTGATTTACAAAAGGTCCGTTCAAGAATTTGTAATTTTTATTTGGTTCTAAGTCAAAAATATTTTTTGTTATAAAGCCACTCTCATTTTCTGACCGCTTACAAATCTTTAAAAATTTAGCTATTTCATCTTGTGAAGACTCAAATCCATTTAAAAAATATTTTAATCCTTTGCAATAATTAAGGCTATTTATCTTTTTGCTTGATGAAAAATTTTTGTTAAAACAAAAAATATAATCCCCAAGTAAATCTATGGACTTGCTTATTTTTTTATTTTGGTAAAACTTTTCAATTAATATTTTTGGATTATAAAACCGTACTTCTTCTCCAAGTTTTTTTTCAAGATCTTTTTTTAAAAAAAAAAGGTTTTTTTTATCAATTTTTAACACAGCCCACATTATTCTAATTCCTTTTTTAACTCGTCATATTCTTTCATTTTTCTTTTCATGAAATTTATTGTGAGTTTTGTTTTTTCTGCAATTCCTTTGGGAGTTAAAATATATATATAATTAGTTTTATTTGG
>MDTD01160494.1_pt1 | contig 12556 bp, 12 predicted proteins | sample 811221 | NCBI WGS metagenome assembly MDTD01 (sample SAMN05326646, study PRJNA326480) | marine metagenome | isolation source: seawater | place: Pacific Ocean: South West | collected 2011 | reverse complement strand
CTGTGTAATCTATATTCATACGAATCAATTTGATTATGAAACTAGGCTTTGTTATTTACAAGTAAAATATTATGAACCAATTAAAAGTTTTCATCGATTTAATAAGATTAAAAAAACCAATAGGCTTTATGCTGCTGTTTTGGCCATGTGCATGGGGTTTAACCTTGGCATATGATTTTTCAAAAAATATACAAAATTATTTTTTTTATTTAATTCTATTTTTTTTAGGCTCAGTTTTAATGAGATCAGCTGGATGTATTGTCAATGATATTTTGGATAAAGAGTTTGATGCAAAAGTATCAAGAACAAAAAATCGTCCAGTTGCTTCTGAAAAAATATCTATCAAACTTGCTATAATTTATGTTGTTGTTTTATGTCTTCTAGCATTATTGGTTCTTTTAAATTTTAATTCATTCACAATCTTTTTGGCTTTAGGATCAATGCCCTTGGCCTTTACTTATCCACTAATGAAAAGATTTACTTATTGGCCACAATTATTTTTAGGAATTACATTCAATTATGGATTAATTCTAGGATGGACATCAATACAAAATGAAATAGGTTTAATACCAATTCTTTTTTACGTTGGAGCCATATTTTGGACACTAGGATACGACACAATATATGGATTTCAAGATATTAAAGATGATGAAATTATAGGTTTAAAATCAACCTCAATAAAATTTAAAGGTAAAGCAAAAAAATTTTTATGCATATGTTACGGATTTTTAATTCTTCTTTTTTTCCTTGGTGGTTATCAAATGAAATTTAATTATATTTATTATTTATTAATGATTATACCGCTTTTTCACTTATTTTTTTATCAAATAAAAATTTTTGATTCAAAAAATTCATCCAGTTGTCTTAAAGCATTTAAAAGTAACAACTTCTTTGGATTAATTATTTTCTTAAATATCTTAATAGTCAAAAATATATTATGAAAAAAAAAGATATATACACAAGGTTATATAAAGATTACTCCAAAGTATATTTAAATAAAATTATATTATCTGCTTTTTTTTCAGTACTTGTCGCTGGAAGTACATCAGGGATTGCATGGCTTTTAGATCCAGCAATAAAAAAACTTTTCATTGAAAAAGATCAAACTTTAATATTTTTTATACCTTTTTTAATTATTTTAGCATTCACTGTTAAAGGCTTCTCATTATATTTTGCAAAGGCAATTATGATTAATGTGGGGGAGTCAATAAAAAAAAAACTTCAGTTTGATATGGTAAATACTTTAATAGGAACTGATACTCAAATAATCGACAAAAAGCACTCAGGTAAGTTTATTTCTAATCTAACATATGATGTTACACACATAACTAATCTACTAAGTAATGCTATTTTAACTTTATTTAAAGACTCACTTACTCTTTTAGGGTTATTATTTGTAATGTTTTTTCAAAATTGGAAATTAGCATTAATATCTATAGTTATGATACCGCTTGCTAGTTTTTCAGCAAAAACTCTTGGTAAAAGAATTAGTAAAGTTGCAACTGAAGCTCAAGAAAAATCTGGTTTTCTTACCACTTATTTAGTTGAATTGTTTAAAAATCACAAATTAATTAAAATTTTCCAAAATGAGGATTATGAAAAAGAAAAAGCTAATAACTATCTTACACAATTAAAAGAAAAAAATACCAAAATACACACAGTTTTTGTAAGGCTATCACCAATAATGGAAACCTTAACTGGAGTGATGATTGCTGTCTTAATTTTTTATTCTGGTAAGCTTATGTCAAAAGGAGAGGTTGATATTAACAATTTTTTCTCTTTCCTTGCAGCTATGATGTTGGCCTACCAACCTGTAAGGGCTTTATCAACATTAAATCTTGTTTTAAACCAGGGGCTTTCGGCTGCTTCAAGGATACTGCCAATTATTGATCAAGAAAATTTCATAAATGACGCTAAATATGCTAAGCCAATTATTATAAAAAATTCTAATGTTAAGTTTAAGGACATAAACTTTTCTTACGAAATAAGTGAAAATAAAACGTTAAATTCAGTAAATCTTGAATTTCAAGGTGGGAAAATGACTTCTTTAGTTGGTCATAGTGGATCAGGCAAATCTACTATTTTAAATTTGATACCTAGATTTTATGACGCTCAATCAGGTGATATATTAATAGATGACCAATCAATTTATAAAAGCACTATTCAATCTATTAGAAATGAGATTTCAATGGTAAGCCAAGAAACTACTTTATTCGATGACACTATAAAAAATAATATTAAATATGCCAAAAAAAATGCCTCAGACAAAGAAATTTATGAGGTTGCAAAATTATCATTTTGTGAAGATTTTATAAGTAATCTTCCACAAAAATACGAAACATTAATTGGTGAAAATGGAGTAAGGTTATCTGGTGGTGAAAAGCAAAGGCTATCAATAGCAAGAGCAATGATGAAAAAAAGCTCGATAATATTATTAGATGAAGCAACCTCTTCATTAGACTCCGAAACTGAAAATAAAATTCAAGAAGCACTTAAAGTTCTAACAAAAAATAAAACAACAATTGTAATAGCGCATAGACTTTCAACAATTTTAAATTCTAATAATATTTATTTAATTGACTCAGGTAGGGTTATTGATGAAGGAAGGCATGAAACTTTAATTAAATCATCAGAGTTATATAAAAGTTTTTATGAAAAGCAGATACAAAAATAAAAATGTTTTTTTTATATCAAATAATTCTTTCACTGATAGTAATAACTTCACCAATAATAATAGCTTTTAGAATTTTAAAAAATAAAGAAGATAAAAAAAGATTTAAAGAAAAATTTAGTGTACCGACAAAAAAAAGAATTGATGGAAAACTAATTTGGTTCCATGGTGCAAGTGTTGGAGAATTACTTAGTATAATTCCTATTATAAAAAGATATGAAAAGAAAAAGTATATTGACCAGATACTAATTACCTCGAGTACGTTAAGCTCATCAAAAATTATGAAAAAATTTAATTTTAAAAAAACGGTTCATCAATTTTATCCCATAGATCATTTGTTTTTAAGTAATAAATTTTTAAATTATTGGAAACCTAATATTGCAATATTTATTGAATCAGAAATTTGGCCATGTATGTTTAAAAAAATAAATGATAGAAAAATTCCTTTAATATTATTAAATGCAAGATTTACAAAAAAAACTTTCCAAAAATGGATGAAAATTAAAAATTTTAGTAAAGAGGTTTTTAATAAAATTTCAATTGCTTATCCTCAAAATTTAGAGACAAAATCATATTTAAAAAAAATTGGAGTAAATAAAATAAAATCAATTGGAAATATCAAATTTGCTGAAAATCCAGAGGAAAAGCTAGTCAAATTTAGTAAAAGACTCAAACAAGAATTTAATAAAAAAAAAGTTTGGGTTGCTTCTAGCACACATCAGAATGAGGAGGAATTTTGTGCAAAAGCACATTTAAATATAAGAAAAAAAATAAAAAATATAATTACAATTATCATTCCACGACATATTCATAGAGTTAAAGAGATTGTTTCTGAATTAGAAAAATATAATTTAAAAGTTTTGTTACACAGCTCAAGAAAATCTAATTTAAATAATATTGATATTTATTTAGTGGATACTTTTGGAGAAACTAAAAAATTTCACAAAATTGCAACATCTGTATTTTTAGGAGGGTCGATTATAAAAAGAGGAGGCCAAAATCCACTTGAAGCTGCACGTTTTGGTGCAAAGATTCTCCATGGTCCAAATATTGATAATTTTAAAGATATTTATAAACTTTTAAAATTTTTAAAAATTTCAAAAAAAATAAATAATCCTGAAGAATTGGCATCAATGATAGTCTTCAAAAAAAATAAAAAAATAGGATATAAAATTAAAAAATTGGGAGAAAAAATACTTCATAAAACTCTAAAAGAATTGGACAAACAAATAAATAATGAATTTAAAAAAGCCTAAATTTTGGGACTATAAATATCCAAATTATTTAGCATATTTATTATATCCTTTAACTTTGCTAATTAAAATATTTAACCTTTTTAGAAACTTGATCAAAAAGGAAGATTTCAAAATAAAAACAATTTGTGTTGGTAATATATATATTGGTGGAACTGGAAAAACATCACTGTGTATAAAAATAAATAAAATTTTAAACAAAAAAAAAATAAAATCTTGTTTTATAAAAAAATATTATAAAAATCAGATTGATGAACAAAAAATTTTAAAAAAGAATGGCAATCTGTTTGTATCAAAAACAAGAGTAGATGCAATTAGACAAGCAGAAAGAGAAAATTATCAAATAGCAATAATTGATGATGGACTTCAAGATAAATCATTAACATATGACGTAAGCTTTGTATGTTTCAACAATTTGAATTGGATAGGAAATGGAATGACCATACCTTCTGGGCCTTTAAGAGAAAATATAAATAATCTAAGAAAATATAAGCACATATTCTTAAACGGTAATTTAGAAAATATAGAAAAGTTAAAAACAGAAATTATAAATATTAACCCTACTATAAATATTCACGTTGGAAAATATAAAGCTATAAATATTGATAATTTTAGTAATAAGGATAAATATATAATTTTTTCTGGAATTGGAAATCATGAAACTTTTAGCGCGATGTTAAAAAATTATGGTCTGACCGTAATAAAAGAATTACAATTTCCAGACCATTATCAATATACAAAAAATGACATCGATCAAATTTTATATCAAGCAAAAAATTTAAATTGTAAAATAATTACTACAGAAAAGGATTTTGAAAGAATGGACAATCTTAATACAGATAATATTGGGTATATAAAGTCTGAATTGGTAGTTCTTGATGAAGAAAAGTTAATCGATTCTATTATATAGTTATGAAATATATTAAATATTTTACTCAATTTTTATTAGTGATGGTGTTTTTTTTCATATTTAGGATATTGGGAGCAAATTTGTCATCAAACATTAGTGGTAAAATTTTTGAAAAAATTGGTCCTTACTTTAGATCGAAAAAAATAATCCAAAGAAATATTAAAAGGGCTTTTCCAAATATAACTAACGAAAAATTGGATGGAATTACAAAATCTATGTGGAACAATTATGGAAGGACTTTTGCAGAATATATTTTTATCAAGGATTTTAGATTTGGAAAGCTTAAGTCAAATATAATAATCAAGGGTGAGGAAATTATAGATGAGATCAAAAAAAAAGATGAACAAGTTGTTTTTATATCTGGACATTTTAGTAATTTTGAGCTGATGGCCATGTGTCTAGAAAAAACCGGATTAAAATTGTGTACAATTTATAGACCTCTAAACAACATTTTTTTAAATATAATTATGGAAAGAATTAGAAAAAAATATATTTGTAAAAATCAGATTAAAAAAGGAATAGGTGGTTTAAAAAAGTTGACAATTCTTAAGAAAAAAAATTTTTCTACAGCTATAATGATTGATCAAAGAGTTTCGGAAGGCATTTTATCAAGCTTTTTTAATTATAGAGCCTTAACAACTACTATACCTGCTCAATTAATAAGAAAATTCAATATATCTGCTGTGCCCGTGTACATTGAAAGATTAGAGGGATTAAATTTTAAGATAACAATAAATGAACCTATTAAATTTTCTAAAGATACTGATGTTGAAAAAATTACAAATGATCTAAATGTTATTCTTGAAAAAATGATATTAAAAAAACCGGAGCAATGGACTTGGTCTCACAATCGTTGGAAATAATTTTTATTTTTTAATAATTTCCTCTCTTTTTTTAAAAGCCTCCTTATAGGAAAAATACGGTTCTTGTAATTCTACACTCCAATAATTCAGATTTTCTAAAGGAATTTTTTTTCCTGAAACTGCACAAATCACATGATCACCAGACTCTAAAATCTGAAAATTGTTTGGTAAATATTTTATTTTTGCTAATTTTTTTATCATTTTTAGTTTATATAGTTCTATATGAAAGTTGGAATAATAGGAAGTGGTGGAAGAGAACATGCAATATGTAAAAGTTTAATAGATTCAGAAAAAGTGGATGAGATATTTTGTTTTCCAGGTAATGCTGGAACAGCAATAATTGCAAATAATATAAGTATAGATACAGAAAATTTTGAAATTTTGAAAAATTTCATATTAGAAGAAAAAATAGATTTAATAATTGTTGGTCCAGAAAAACCTTTGGTTAACGGTATAGTTGACTATTTAGAAAGCTATAAGATAAAAGTATTTGGACCCCAAAAAAAAGCTGCTCAACTCGAAGGATCAAAAATATTTACCAAGCAGATCTGTAAAAAATTTAAAATTCCAACAGCCAAATTTAAAATTTTTGAAAATAAAAATGATGCAAAAAAATACTTATTTAAATCGAAATATCCAATTGTTATTAAAGCTGATAATCTTGCTTCTGGGAAAGGTGTTTACGTTTGTAAAAATATTGATGAAGCTTACTTAGCTGTAGACGAAATATTTAATGGAAAGTTTGGTGAGGCTAAAAATTTACTTATTGAAGAATTTTTAGAGGGAGAGGAAATGAGCTTTTTTACTATTCATGATGGGATCGTATTTAAAAACTTTCAAACAGCTCAAGATCATAAAAGAGTTTTTGAGGGAGATAGAGGGAAAAATACAGGAGGCATGGGAGCTTATTCTCCTTCAAGATTAATTAACGAAGAGCTTAAGAAAAAAATTATTAATAAAATTATAAAACCTACACTTAAAGGTTTATCTGAGATTGGAACAAAATATAAAGGTTTTTTATATACTGGATTAATGATCGTTAAAAACGAACCATACCTAATAGAGTACAATGTAAGAATGGGAGACCCCGAGTGTCAGACAATACTTCCAAGAATTAAAAATGATCTAATAGATATAATTTTTGCTTGCTGCGATGAAAAACTAAATGAAGTAAATATTGAATGGTCTAACAAAAAAAGTTTGTGCATTGTTGTTTGCTCAAAGGGATATCCAGAGGAGTTTAAAAAAAACATTGAAATTCAAAATTTAGATTTAGTTACCCAAGACAGTGAAAATTATTTGTTTCATGCTGGTACATTAAAGAAAGATAAGAAAATTTATTCGATAGGTGGTAGGGTATTGAATTTAGTATCTCTATCAAATGAATTTAAAACTGCCAGAGACAATATCTTATACAAATTAAAAAAATTAAATTGGAAAAATGGATTTTATAGAAAAGATATTGGTTACAAGGTTATAGAAAAATGAGGATAATATCAGGATCTTTCAAAGGGAAAAAAATTTTAGAGCCTAAAGATACTATAACAAGACCTTTGAAGGATTTAACGAAAGAGTCCTTATTCAACATAATTGATCACTCAAATAAATTTCAAGTTAATATATATAATTCTTACATTTTGGACTTATTTTCTGGAGTTGGATCATTTGGATTAGAATGTTTATCAAGAGGTGCCAAAAAAGTTACCTTTGTAGAAAATTATGATGGTGTATTAAAAATACTAAAAAAAAATTTGAATAATTTAAAAATTAATAATTTCGAAATTTTACAAAAAAATATTTATACTGAAAATATATTTTCAAAATTGAACACTAAGTTTGACTTAATTTTTATAGATCCACCTTATAAAAATAAAAATATGCTTCATGTATTTTCAAATATTGAAAAATCAAAAATCCTTAAAGATAACGGATTAGTTATTATTCATAGACATAAAAATGAAAAGGACATTTTTCCTAAGAATTTCATAACAGTAGAACAAAAAAAATATGGTATTTCAAAAATAATTTTTCTAACTTTTTGAAATTAAATTATTTTTAGTCTCTTTTTTAACTAGTTCTACAGCGGGCTGATTATAAGGATTTAAATTAAGACATTTGCCAATTAGAACTGTTTCCAGAATAAAAAAACAAAACAATTCTCCTAAAGAATTTTCATTTCTTTTCTTAATTTCAAAGCTTCTGAAAGGAATATTTTTAATTTTAAAAACTTTTTCAGTAGCTTTTTTTTGAGAATAAATAATTTCAGACAATTTTTTATTTTTTAAATATTTTTGGTGAGGTAATAATTTCATCTTATTTAATCTGTATGAAATTGCATCCTCTGCATAAAAAAAGGTATAAAAATTTCTTTTAAAACCATCTAGATATAATTGCATTACACTATGGTTATCCTTAGGCATATTTGAAACTATTGGGAGAATTCCACTTTGTCTTTTTCCTAGACTTTCAGCCAGTAACTGTTGGTACCACTTAAATAAACTTTCTGATTTCTCATCATAATTTATAATAACTGAGTTAAATTTTTTCTGCTTTATAAAAAAAAGTATAGAATTAACATTGGCCACTAATGAATTTAAAAATTGTTTATTTGAAATTAAAGAATTAAGCTGCCTAAAATTAGATTTTTTTAAACCCATAAGTTCAGCTGGTAACATACCTACTTCAGAAAGGACTGAATACCTTCCTCCTATATAATTATTGTGATCAACAACTTCAGCTCTTAGCTGTTTAGCAATTTCTCGTAAAGAATTTTTTTTGTTTTCCGTAAGAATTAAATTTTTATCACCTTCCTTTACAAAAAAATTTAAATTAATAATTGTCTCAATTGTATTACCTGATTTTGAAATTATTAGATTATTATGATTTTTTTTGTTTTTTTTAATATTAGTATTTTGAAGATTGTCTACAAAATGAAAATTTTTTTTTATTTTTTTTTTCAAAAAATCATATATTGCCTTTGCCCCAAGAATAGATCCACCTATTCCTATAATTCTATAATCTAATTTATTGTTAAAATTTTTTATATTACTTAGTTTGTAACTGTCTTTATATGATTTACTTAGGGAAATAAAAACTTGATTTTTTTCACTTAATATTTCTTTTAATTTTTTTTTAACTGTTTTGTTTTGTTTTGCATTTTTGAAATTTTTAAATTTTATTAAGGAAGTGAACATTAATTTTTATTTAATTGTTCAATAATTGACACTTCTAAGTCTAAATTTTTATTAATTGTATCGATTTTTTTTCCCTTATTTTTTTTAATCAAGAGAAGTTTTTCTAAATCTTTGTTTATTTCCTCTTTAGGGGTGTTGCTTTTAGGAGTAGGCAATTCACCAAAACCAGGGGGTAAAGCTAAAGGAGATTTTTTTTCAACTAAAAATTCCTCAGAACTATTTTTTCTCTCCGGATTAAATGCCTTTTGAGCTGTTGCGCATGCGTTAATAAAGAGCATAAACATAAGCAAAATTGTTAAAATTGTATATTTTTTCATTCTCAAGTTTTTTTGTCTTTAATTAACTCTAAGATGATGATTCCTATCACACCAGTGGTGATAAATATATCTGAAACATTAAAAATAAACCAATGAAAATTACCAATATGAAAATCTATAAAATCTGGAACCGCTTTAAATTGAATTCTATCATGCAAGTTTCCTAAAGCCCCTCCTATTATCATCAAAAAAAAAAATCTTTTCAAACCTTTATTTTTTATTGTCATATAAATTAAAACCATAATTATAAAAAAAATTAACAGACTAAGTAGATTGTATAAGCCATATTTATCAAAGGCTAATAAACCAAATGAAATACCCTTGTTCCATATCAAAGTAATATTTAAATATTTTGATACAATAATTTCAGTACCAAAATTAGTTTTGTCAAGATTGATAATATAAATTTTAGAAACTCTATCTAAAATATAGATAAAGCTTATAATTAGAAAATTATGTAGAAACAATTTATTAAATATCATCAATCAAAGAGTATTTTAAGGATTAATGTGTCTTTTACATCCATTCTCATTTATTTTCCAACAGACTGGGCATTTGCTACCTTTTGCTTTAATAGTTTGAACATTCGTTTGACAATTTTCTTCATATGAGACAGTTGCCTTGGATGTAATACAAAGTTCAGAAAAGTCTACATCTGAAGATATATGCTCTAAATTTTTATCTAGAAAAATTCTTAAATCAGCTTCTAAACTTGACCCAATTACCTTAGTTGCTCTTTTTTCCTCAATACTAATATTACAGATGTTTCTTATTTTAATTAACTCTAACCACTTTAGATTAAGCTTTTCATTTTGAAATTTTTTTGGAAATTTTAAAAATTTTTCTAAGTGAATGCTTTTATTATTTTTAAATAATAGTCTATAAATTTCTTCTGTGGTAAATGATAAAATTGGCGCAAACCATTTTAATAAAGAATTCAAAATAATATTAAGCAATAAAATCGTTGATTTTCTCTTTTTAGTATTTTTGGGGTCACAATATAACGTGTCTTTTCTAATATCGAAATAAAAAGCTGATAGATCTACTGTGCAGAAATTCAATAATTCTTTGTATAAATTATGAAAATCATAATTATCAAAATATTTTTTAAAATTTACATTTATAGAATATAATTTATGCAACATAAATTGCTCTAGCTCGGGTAAACCTTCTATATCAATATTTTCAAAATCAACTTTTTCAAAATTATCATTAAGATTTCCCAGCAAGTATCTAAAAGTATTTCTGATTTTTCTGTATGAGTCTGAATGTTGATCTAGAATAGAATAATCAATTCTTAAATCTTCAGCATAATTTGATGAAGCTACCCAAATTCTTAAGATATCAGCTCCATATTTTTTTAAAATATCCTCCGGTGCAATCACATTGCCTAAAGATTTCGACATTTTTAAACCTTTACCATCAACAACAAATCCATGAGACAAAATTGACTCAAATGGAGCTCTACCTCTAGTCCCACAAGATTCTAATAAAGATGAATGAAACCAACCTCGATGTTGATCTGATCCTTCTAAATACATTGATGCTGGCCATTTCAAATCATCTCTTTTTTCTAAGACAAATGAATGTGTAGAGCCACTGTCAAACCAAACTTCAACAATATCAGATAATTTTTCATAATCTTCAGATTTATACTTCTTTCCTAAAAATCTTTGAGGATCGTCAGAAAACCAGCAATCTGATCCTTCTTTTTCGTAAATAGAGGCAATGTTTTCTATAACATCATCATCGACCAGAGTTTTCTTGGTTTCTTTGTTTACAAAAATTGGAAGAGGTACACCCCAAACTCTTTGTCTTGAAACACACCAATCAGGTCTCGTCTCTATCATTGATTTTAATCTATCTTTTCCTTTACTTGGATAAAAAGTGGTATCATTAATGGCCTTTAGTGCTTTATTTCTTAATTTATGACTTTCCATTGAAATAAACCATTGTGGTGTGGCTCTATGAACAAGTGGAGCTTTAGATCTCCATGAATGTGGGTATGAGTGAACTAACTCACCATTAAATAGTAAATTTTTTTGTTCTTTAAGTTTTTCAATTACAATTTGGTTTGCTTTAAAAATATGAATTCCTTCAAACGATTTAACATTTTTTGTATACTTTCCATCTCCATCAACTGTTTCAATAGCTTTTATGCCGTTATTCAGACATAGATTAAAGTCATCTGGTCCATGACTTGGCGCACAGTGCACAATTCCAGTACCTTGATCAATTGTTACAAATCTAGCTTCTAACATTGGGATATCATAATCATAACCAATATTTAAAAATGGATGACTACAAATAGTATTCTTAAATTCTATACCCTTGAAAGTATGAATTTTTTTATAATTCTTAATTTCACACTCTTTAATTACAAATTCTAACAAATCATTTGCAATAACAATTTTTCTGTTTTTAAAATCACCTTCATCATTTAGCTTTAATAAAACATAGTCAAGTGCCTCGTTATACGCTAGAGCTTTATTAGCAGGAATTGTCCAGGGAGTTGTTGTCCAAATTATAATATCACTCCCGATTAATTCTTTCAAATTAGAAGATTTAACTTTGAAAGAGGAATAAATTGTATCAGATTTGTGATCTCTATATTCCACCTCTGCGTCTGCAAGAGCAGTTTTTTCAACTGTGGACCATAAAACAGGTTTAAAACCTCTGTACAAACTTCCCTCTTTTAGAAATTTGCCGAGCTCTCTTACAATTTGAGCTTCTGCATCAAAACTCATTGTGGAGTAATAATTTTCCCAATCTCCTACAACACCAAGACGTTTGAATTGATTTTTATGAACTTCAATCCATTTTTCAGCAAATGATCTACACTCTTTCCTAAATTCAACTACTGGAACTTCGTTTTTATTTTTTTTATTTTTTTTATATTGTTCCTCAATTTTCCACTCAATAGGTAGGCCATGACAATCCCATCCTGGCACGTATATACTGTCTTTACCATCCATTTGGTGAAATTTTACAATAATATCTTTAAGAATTTTATTAAGTGCAGTACCCATATGAATATTACCGTTAGCGTATGGTGGACCATCATGAAGAATAAATTTTTCTTTACCCCTGCTTGAATCTCTTAATTCTTTATAAAGATTAATTGTTTGCCAATAATTTAAAATCTCAGGCTCTTTTGATGGCAAATTAGCCTTCATAGAAAAAGCCGTTTTCGGAAGATTTATTTGTGAGTTACTCATTTAGTATTTTTCGCAATATTTAAATCTGTTTTTATTTGAGCCTTTAATTGACTAATATTTTTAAATTTTTTTTCTTTTCTTATAAACTTTAAAAACTCTACTGATAAAAGCTTATTGTAAAGATTTCCAG
>MDTD01054694.1_pt1 | contig 12556 bp, 18 predicted proteins | sample 811221 | NCBI WGS metagenome assembly MDTD01 (sample SAMN05326646, study PRJNA326480) | marine metagenome | isolation source: seawater | place: Pacific Ocean: South West | collected 2011 | reverse complement strand
CAAAGATTACAATCGAATATGATGCAGATATGTTGACGGAACAGAAACGTGTTCCCTGCGGAAAGAATAGTAAGAGGTTTATTTACAAAACAATTTTTGTGAATGACCCCAAGTGTTGGGAAGTTATTACGGTTGAAAACTGTATGAGTTTTTCACCCGGCTATCGTCTAAACAAGAAGCAGGTAGAAACACTTTGTAAGAATCCAAAGTACGATGTACAGATTGGTTTGCCTGGCCAGTTTCGTGTGAAAAATAGTAGGTATTGATATGGCAAAAAGAGTATTAGATAAATTTGACCTTGAAGCAGAACGAGAAGGTAATGCAATCAAGGGACACACCGTCATTCGTAGAGGATGGGGTAAGGGTATCACTAAACAACGCAACATGCACAAACGTGGTGGTGAGATTCTTACCAATCGAGTAGTTAATCGTTTAGGAGTATTTAAGTGACTATTTTACATGAAACCGAAGTCAGTCGATTGAATGATGAAATCATGAAGCTACAGGAAAGACTTGCAGAGATTCAACTTGAGAAGAATCACTGGCACCCCAAACAACCCATAGACAATTCTATCGGTGGTAAACACATCGGACTCTATAGAATTTCGCACAATGACGAGGTGATGTATGTTGGCATGGGGAATCTTAATAATAGACGAGCAAGACATATTCTAGTATTTGAGAATAAAGGAAAGGCCGATGTTTCGAAAAACGGACACTCTTCTGACTCTGCTGTTGCCAAAAAGATGTACAATTATGATAAAGACATCAACAACTGGTTTATAGAATACATGACATTGGATGGTGAAATTGACCGAAGTGTAGCAGATGGTGTCATGAAGAAAATGGAACACATTTTCTATCAGGAACATAGACCAGTTTTTTGCACGGAACATATGGTGGGTAAGTAAGAACAGGGAATCAACATGAAAGAATTTGATTACTCATTAGACTATGACAATATCAACTTCAAAGAAAACCCAGAACTATACCGCATAGGAAGAGGCGAACAAGGTGTCCTTCTCGTTGAACCATATAAGTCAGATATTTGTCGTTACTGGAGGTTTAAGACCCCCGAACTGGCTACTTATTCTGCTGCTCACATTCATCGTATGTTCCTACGTTATCTCGATGAGGGAGACTTTGTAGGTGCAGATATGGCACGAAAGTTTCTTATGATGGGATGGACAAGAGCAAGAAGGTATGCAAACCATCGTGACGGAAAGAAGTATGATAAGAATGGAAACGTGAAACCACAAGAGAAAGACCACTTCACTTGTGACAAGGCCAGGTCTGCGGCAATATTTAAAACTTTTTATGATTCTGCTAGACAAAACCCCAAATATAAGTTAATGTATAAAGCATGGAGAACACAAGAATGAATTGTATTGATTGCGGAAACGAAATTCCTAAGGCTCGTCTTGATGCCATGCCTGATACATACTACTGTGTTAAGTGTGTAGACGAACATACTGAACCAATCATTGGTAGAATGATTTACAGTCACAAAACAGCAGGAGAAGTTATCTTTGCTAAGGGCAAGGAAAATATTCGTCTGTTGAATCGTGAGTATGCAAGAGCACGGTGATGATATGAAACCCAAACACCGAAGAGGTAAGAATTGGGATAAAGACTCAACGGGTCGGCCGTTGTTTCGAACGAAAACTTGGGGCAAGAAAGATAAAGACCCAAAGAAAGACCGTAGAGAATGGAAACAAGGACTCACGGGGTTTTGAGGATATTAGTATGTCTAGTAAACATGGAGCAGGGAAAGGTGATCGTTACCGAACTGTAGACCAGAAGAAGTGGGATGAAGGTTGGGAAGCAGCCTTTGGAAAAAAGAAACCAAAACAAAAGTCTAAAAATAAGGAGACTAAAGATGGAAGAAATCGGAATTAGAATTATTCGATTAACCTCGGGTGAGGAAGTTCTTTGTAAACTTCATGAAGATGATACAATGTACATGTTAAAGAAGCCACATGTTCTTTTGCCGATGGCAGAGGGAAGGCTTGCAATCGCTCCGTTCTGTCCATATGCAGATATCGGCAAAACTGGAATGGAGATTGATAAAAAGTTTATCATGTTTGTTGTAAAGCCAGGCAAGGATATGGAAGACCAGTATACAGAAATGACAACTGGATTAGTTACTGCTCCTGTCGGTATGGATGCTAACAAGTTAAAATTGACTACTTAAAGAAAGGAAAAAAATGCAGACATTCAAAGAAGCATTAGAACAACCACACACATTTAGGAATCTATTTCTAGGTCAACTAGATGAAAAGTGTGAATCTATTCAAAGACAAATTGAAAATCTAAATACAGAAGCAACAAACTACGGAATGACTGATACAAAAACTATGCAACTACAAGAACAAGTGGAAATGATGGAAGATTTTAGGTACATGATTCGTGACGAGGACATTGAAAATTGTTCTGACCCAAACGATGGAGATTGTGACCCTGGCGATTTTGCCCCAAATTATATCGAAGATGAAAATGCTGAAGATATTTTAGAAAAATTATTCCACGGCCATGAGCTCGGTTACATAAATATTCCTGAGAGTATCTTGTTTAAGATTCAAACTCTACTGTCACATCGAAATTGAACTGAGCGCCTGTAGCTCAGTTGGATAGAGCAACGGACTTCTAATCCGTAGGTCGCAAGTTCAAGTCTTGCCAGGCGTGTTAGAATCTCCCATAGCTCAACGGTAGAGCGAGCGGCTGTTAACCGCTAGGTTCTTGGTTCGAATCCAAGTGGGAGAGTTTAGGCGTGTATAACGACTTGTTTATTTTGTTGTTAATCATATGTGTGATATTAATGACTGAAATGGATGATGACGGTGATGGCACCAAGTCGAATGGAAAAACTGATTAATCTTGCTTTACCAAGAGCAATAGATATTCCCAGACCAAAGAAACATGTTTCAATTATCGTTCGTAAGAATGAAATAGTTTCGGTTGGTACAAATAACTTTCGCACACACCCACAAGCAAAAGAACATGGATATCTCTTCGATGAGGTACATTCAGAGTTGGATGCACTGCTGAGATATAAAGGGCCGAAAGATAACTTAAAACTTTTTAACTTTCGGTACAATAGATTTGGTGATATGAGAATGTCTAAACCATGTTGTATATGTTTACCTTGGTGTAACGCATTGTTTAATCAGATTTGGTATACGACAAACGAGGGAATAATTCAACATAAATAAAGATGAGTTGCCTATCGTAGGGACTCACATTCGAATACGGTCTTGCTTTTTTAAGGAGAACAAATATGGACAATATGTATTCACTATCGTTTCCTAGTAACTTTGGAATTGGTTTCGAAGAAATGTTTAACAGACTTTCTGCTCTGACAGATAACCGAACTACTGGGAATTACCCACCCTACAATATCATTCAAGAGAACGATACCGAGTGTATCGTAGAGATGGCTGTTGCTGGATTCTCATCCGATGATTTGGATATTGAGGTTGAAAATAACAAACTTACGGTCATTGGTAAGAAAGATGTTAAGATGGACGATGCAAAATATCGACATCAGGGCATTGCATATCGAAACTTCTCTAGGAGTTTTGCTCTTGCTGACCACATCGAGGTTAATGGTGCTTCTGTAAACGATGGCGTTCTTCGTATCTACCTAGAACAACAAGTACCAGAAGAACTACAACCAAAGAAAATTGAAATTACTTCAGATAAGCAATTTCTTTCAAAAAATTCTAGCAACTAACTGCAATTAACATGCAAACACATATACATAACTGTGTATGGTAAGAAACAGTAACAACATCCAGTTAGTTTAACACGAACGGCATTGCCCAGATGGCAATGCCGTTCTTTTATAGGCCCGAGCAGATAGACAGTGCTTCATCGTTACACTGTTCATGCACGGTGGGAGCTCATCTAACTCCCACTAAGGAATTTCGCTACCTTTGGGCCTTCATAGTAGAGAGTCGTGGTGGAGCCCCCGCCACGACTTTCTTTATACATACATGAGAGAATATGTATAACATATGGAGAATCCCGAATGAGAAAATTTTCTGACTTTAACTCTTTGAAAAAGAGTGTTTATAAAACGGAACCTGACTATGATGACCATATCATCATGTCTAGGGAAATTACTTTATTTGACACATCGGGTCAGTTTAAATTAGACCAACCGCCGGCAAATGATAGTGATGAAACTAGAGCCGAACTAATGGAAATATTAGACAGAATGGAGATGGCGTCTAGTGAAGAAAAACATATGGCTCAAGAGTTTGATATTAGATACTCTGATGAGTTCATTGGTTATTGTTTACATCACGACCTACCAGTAAATAAGTCCAAGGTAGCCCGAATGGTTTTTGAGATGTCTGCTATAGACAGAAAGATAAAGTATCATTTTAATAGGCCCAGACCTATGCAGATAGCACGTTCTCTTGGAATTGGGTTTCCAGATGCTCGTGCTGTAACGGGGAATACACCGTCATATCCATCAGGACACTCCGCAGGTTCTCATGTCCTTGCACTGTATTTGTCTAATCTATTCCCATCCCACAAACAAGAATTCCTAAATATGGCTGAAGAGTGTGGTATGTCTCGAATCATTTTGGGTGTACACTTTCCTTCAGACCATGAAGCGGGGGTATCTTTGGCCAAACAATTCTATGAAAGATTAAAGGATAAAACATGAAAAGTTTTTTAAACCAATCGGGTTTGTTAAATGAAGCAGATACCCAGGCTTCAACTGACGCTGAAGAATTGTTCGTAGACCTTTGGAACTTCTTTACTGGTAAAGGTAAAGGAATGTCTAAGGATCAATTTCTAGATACCCCGTGGGAATCAGACCCCAATCTCAAAAAGGCATACGGTTACTTTAGGAAATATGGCGGTGCAGAGGTAGCTCCTAGTAATCGAACCAAACTTCGTTTGCCAGCAGATGAAGCAGAAGTATCTGATTTGTTCTACGATTTAGGACAAACACTTCTCAAGAAAGGAAAAGGTTGGGGAAGTTCTCCAAATGCCGTTCCTGCTGGTTCAACTAAACCTGGCGTTTCTGGATACTGGAAAGATTCAACAGGAAAAGCAAAAGACACATCAAAGTCGGATATTATCATCGGAGGACAGGGTATCTCCGTCAAGAATGGTGGGGGTGCAAGATTAATGTCTGGTGTTGAAGCAGAGGCAAAGGCAACAATCGAAACTGCCGTAAAACAATCAGGTGCAGATAAGAAAGTACAAAAAGAATTAGAAAAACTACTTAAGGGATTTGTTGAACCATTAGTAGTTCGACAAAATGATATCCCAGGCCTTGCAGCCAAATCACCAGCACTTCGAGATTTTGCTAAAGTTATTAAAGACCCAGAACAAAGAAAGAAATTAAACGCACAAAACCAAAAAGCAATGGAATTGTTTTTACAGGGTGATGCGATGCGAGCATCTGAAAAGACTCAACAAATTTTGAATAAACACTTCAATGCTTCGGACTCTGCTTTCGCAAAGGCTTGGTCGTGGGAAGCAGGGAGTGGAGCTGAAAAATTCTCTGGTAAGGTATTTGGTAAAGCAGGTGCAACTGAGGGTGAGGCAACTTGGATGTTTGCATTCTCTCCAGACTTGACTAAGATTGTCATCGATAGAATGGACTCTCCAAGTTCACCAATTGTGAAGAAGATTGCAAGTCAGGCACAAATTCGTTTTGACTTCAAGAGTAATAGTGGTAAGTACGGAAGACGAGGATATCAAACCATGCAAGCCGAACTTAAAACAGATTTTACTAAAGTTGAAAGCCTTACTGAAAGTGTCTACGAAGAAGCAGATAAATGGAACAATATGTTGAATGAGTCTTTGATTACAGAGGCACAGTTACTCAAGAAACTTCTAGGATTAGCTAAAAAAATGTTAGATGGTATGAAAAGGTTGTGGGAAGGTATTAAAAAGAAAGTAAAGAAAATCGCAGATGCATTTGCAAAAGCATTAAAACAAGGATATCGAGCTGTTCTTGAATTCCTAGAAATCGAAATGGTAAACCCAAGAGTCAAAACGGAGTTCGACCTACTATGAGCGAAGACACACCACTAGAAAACTATTTTGAAGAAGTTGATTTTGGTTTCACAATGGCAGATGCTGATTCCATTGAAGGAAACGAAACGGATGGAACAGAATCTTCGGAGTCAATTCAAAGATTAGAAAGTAAGATTGATTCTCTGTTAAGTTGTGCCGATGTAGAGAGTGTATACAAAGATAAGTTCGAAGAAATCGAAGCACTCATTATTCCACTTCTCTATAACTTGAAGAAGAACCCCAATAAAGAATACATTTATTGGCCCGACCGAGAAGCAAAACTTCAAGAACAAATCGACAAAATTATCAGCATCACTAGGAGTTAATTATGAGAATGTTCAGTGAGTTCCTCACGGAGTCAAAAAATCTCCATATGGAACATCTAGAGGATTCCGTTTTTAATGAGGGGTCTTCTGGTGTGATTGATGCTATTCGTTTCTTAGAAGCAGTAACGGGCATGTTGTCAGACTCAGATGCTGGTGGTATGCGTGTGACTGTAAAGTGGGACGGGGCTCCCGCTGTATTTGCTGGTATTAATCCAGAGAACGGAAAGTTCTTTGTGGGAACAAAGTCTGTATTTAACAAAGTCACTCCCAAGATTAATTACACCAATGCAGACATTGATGCGAATCATAGTGGCCAACTCGCTGAAAAATTAAAGACTGCACTTCAATACATGCCAAAACTTGGAATCAAAGATGTATTACAAGGTGATTTGTTATTTACTGATGATGTATCTCCTTCAAAAATCGATGGTGAGATATACTACACTTTCACACCAAACACCATCACTTATGCAGTTCCAGTCGCAAGTAAGATGGGCAAAGTAATCAACAAATCAAAGATGGGTATCGTATTCCATACAAAGTATACAGGGAAAACTATGAAGGAAATGAAAGCGTCTTTCAATCCAAATGTTTCATCTTTGAAGTCTACCCCAGATGTTTACTACAGCGATGCAGATATTGAAGACTTTTCTGGTATCATGTTGACATCAGACGAGTCAAAAAATATCACATCAAAGATTAACCAGTGCAAAGGTCTTCTGAAGAAGTCTGGTAAAGTCATTGACATTATTGCAAAAGAATACGGTGATGATGTTAAGATTTTTATGAATACCTTAGTCCGACAGGGTTCCACTCGGGGTGCTGTTGATGTCTTTATTAAGCATATGTCGGATAGATTTGATAAAGAGATTGAAAAAGCCTCAGACCGAGTAAAACCAAAAAGAGAGGCCAAGAAAAACGAATTTATGAAAAAGGTTCGTGACAAAACATCAGCACTAAAAGCAGCATTTGAATTATCTTCCGCATTGACTGATGCCAAAATGCCACTGATTCGTAAACTAGAAAGTATTAAGTCGATGGGAACTTTTATTAAAACAAATAACGGTTATCGTGTAACCGCACCAGAGGGATTTGTCGCAGTTGACCTAGATGGTAAGGCCCTCAAACTTGTTGACCGATTGGAATTCAGTCGGGCAAACTTCACAGTCTCAAAGAACTGGGACAAAACCTGATACATATAGAAAAGGAGAATCACATGTTAGAAGATATTTGGTTTAGTGTAATTTGTTTCGTAGCGGGTGCATTAGTTGGTGTACCTCTATGGAATTGGCTCAAGACTAAGATGCCTTGGCATAAGTGATTTATTTTAGGAGTTCGTGCCAGAGGATATTCGGTGGTTGACGAACCTCGGAGGTGATCAAGCAAATGATTGATTTTAAATCTTTACAAAACAGACTCGATGAAAAGCGTGTGAGCGCTGTCGTATTTACGTTTGGAAGATTCCAACCACCCACCTCTGGTCACGAGCTTCTAATTAATGCCACGATTGCAGAAGCAAGAAAAAGAGGAGCAGAGAATCGAATCTACATGAGTAGACGAGATGAACCAAAAAAGAATCCTCTAAAGATACGAGATAAAATCAAGTTTCTGAAAAAGTTCTTTCCAAAAGCCAACATCATGAATGACTCAAAAGCAAACACAGCATTCGATGTATGTGAACAACTATCGGCTGAGGGTGTAAAAGATGTTATCATGGTTGTTGGTTCAGACCGTGTGAAAGAATTTAAAGACGGAATTAGTAAATATATTGGCCCTGACGGGTATAACTTTGATTCGTTTGATGTTGTCAGTGCTGGTGAACGTGACCCCGAAGCGTCGGGTGTTGTTGGTATGTCAGGAACCAAAATTAGGGCAGCAGTATCAAATAATAGTTTTGCGACATTTAAAAGTGGATTACCAAGCACAGCAAAAGACAGGGATGCACATGCACTTTTTGATGCGATGCGAAAAGGAATGGGCATTAGAGAAAGTGTATTATCTGAAAAGTATGGAATTAATAATACCCAGCTTAAGACCATCGCAAAAAATAAAGAGGTAGAACAATCACTAAAAGAACTATACAGAGAATCCCACGAAACAATAGGAATTGCTCTTCTTTCAATTCCTTTTGTAGAAAATGTAATCGGTAGTATGAGTTCAAAAATCGTTGAGGATTTTATTAATAAAGTTCCCAAGTTGATGTCTTTTAGTGAAATTGCCAGTGGTGTAGAAAAAGATAACCCATCACTGGATGAATATAAAGATACAATGTCGGCCGCTGAGTTAAAGAAGAGAGAAAAAATAGTAAAGGGAATGAAAAAGAAAAAAGGTGAGTTCAAAGACAGATATGGTAAAGATGCCAAGAATGTCATGTACGCTACCGCAACAAAAATGGCCATGAAAGATAGTGTTCAACCCGACCCACTAAAACCACAAACCGATATTGTAGAACAAGAAGATACGAAGAAAAATAAAATCACCGTAATTTGTCTAACGACAAGTGAGGGAAGTGGTGATGGTAGAGATACGGTCACAAAAATTGAAAAGTCTTGTAAAAAGTTTGGACTTCAGTTTCACATCATTCGAGTCGGTGAAGCGTATGTTGTTGATGATGATTTAAATGACAATAAGATCACCATTTACAACTACGATGGAAAAGAAAACGATTTAGAAATTGAAGCCTCCGATACTTGTTGTTTTGTTCGGGGTGGTGCTCTCGTTGATATCACTGGAATTGGTATTGCAAAAACTCTACAAGAGGCAGGTGTGTTTCTAATCAATGACATGGAGGCAATGGAACTCTGTCAGAATAAGTTTGCAACATCAATTGCCCTTCAGAAGGCAGGAATCCTCCATCCCAAAACTGCTCTGATTACAAACGAAGATGCCATCGAGACAGTTCACAAAAAGATTGGTAGCAAATTCCCTGTGGTTATAAAGACCATAACAGGTGCAGAGGGAATTGGTGTCATGATAGTGGATAGTATGCCATCTCTCAGGTCTGTACTACAGGGGTTATGGAAGTATGATGCAGAACTTATCATCCAAGAATATATGGAAATTGATTATGATGTAAGAACACTAGTTCTTGACGGAAAAATTCATGCATCAGTAAAACGATTAAAGTCAAATTCTGGAGACTTCCGAACCAACAAAGCATTAGGCAATAAAACAGAACCTTATATTCTCAATGAAGAAGAAAAAGAATTAATACTAAAAGCAGCAGATATTTCTGGATGTTACTATTGTGGTGTTGACCACGTTACTGTAGATGGTGAGAATTATATTCTAGAAGTTAATGGTTCTCCTGGCTCTGCTGCTGAACCTTTCATGAGTTATTATGGGGATGACAAGAAAATATCAGGACAAGAAGTCATTGACAATGTTCTCGATTATGTGTCAGATACAGATAACTGGGAAAGAGATAAAACTGTAGTGGGTATTGTTGAGAATGTAACAGTAGAGGGCATGAAATTTAAAGCAAAGATGGACACGGGTAACGGCAGTTATACATCGATTCATGCCGATGATATTAAACGATTAAGTGATACGAGAGTTTCTTTTAAAATAGACGGCAAGAAATTTATAAAACCAATCAAAGAAATCAGTAAAGTTAGAGTCAGTGGTGCTGAAGATAAAGAAGAAAGATTTGTTGTAGAACTTGAATTGTCATTCGGTACAGGAATCAAGTCTCTTTCTGGATTTACTTTAGATGATAGGTCAGAAATGATTTATCCAGTGTTAGTCGGTAAACGTGAATTAATGAAACGAGGATACATCGTTGATGTTGCAAAGAAATTTACAATATCCTAGCACCAGAAAGAGATAAATAATCTATGAGTAAAAAAAACTATAGTGCAGGTGAAGAGGGAACAGACCAACTTCGCAAAAACTACGAAAAGGACACCCCCGGCCAGGGAAAGGATAAGAAAATGAAGTTTAAAGATTTTAGAAAGAAAATGGAAGAATCAAATGACTCTGTGAACTATGAAGTTCCAGGCTCAGACACCGATATTCTTTATATTGAAAAGCCTGAAGTACAAACCCGAGTTAATGCATTCATTAAAGCTGTAGCAAAAAATCCAACACTTAATGTTTATGAAACCCTCGCAAAAGTTCGGGTTAAACTAAATGGTGTTGGTTTGGATTTCGAACCACCAAAGCATGGTGACCCACAAGAGATGATGGAGTTCCCACTTTCATTGTACGGTGGTAGAACTGGTATGGGCGATGACGGACAACCAATCAACGATGATGGTCTTGAAGCTCGAACTGGTAGCCGATGGGTTCTCAGGGTGTCCTCAGAGGAAACTGAAGACGGTTACATTCTTACTCCCTCTGTAAATGCAGTAGAGGAAGAGGTAGTCGAGGAGTCTTGGTTGCCAGAGGGAATTGAGGTTGACGAAAATTTTGACTTAGCCGAGGGTGATGCAGAGGCAAGAGAATTAGAAATGTTTCTAACAAACGATGCTCAAATATATCGTTCTCGACTGCAACCAATCTATAAGAACCTAGTCACCAAAATGGCACAAGGTAAGTATGATGATAAACTGGCAGTAAAGGCCTTTATGTACGCTGTTGATGATGCAGCAAAGAAGTACACTAAAGAGTACGATGCTCCCGGCGCAAAGTGGACTGACGTATTTGACAAGAAGACGAGAATGGCAGTTGCAACTACCTTGGCTTCTGAATTTAAAGATGAGGCGGATTTAGGTAATTATGACGACATGCTACCAAAGAAATATCGTTCATGAAATGAATTTTGAATTAAATGATGCAAACCTTTTAAACTATGCGATGAAGCACTATGACAATCCAGAGTGTAAATCAATTGAAGAGTTTCAGGAGGACTTGACGAGAACAAAGTATATTAAAAGACTGTTTCGCAAGTACAAAACATCGGGTGAACTAAAAGAACGACTAATCCTAAATCATATTATTATTTTTTACAATGTATTCGGGATTGAGGCCGCAACTAATATTTTGTTTTTTAAGATTGAAGAAGAATTTTGGTCACTACTTAAAACCTTTTTAGTATTCTTAGACATGTTCCCCGAAAATGACATTGAAAAAATTAAGATTCCTCTCGAACAAGAGGTCATAACTGTATTAAGGAATATCTGATGAGTGCTTTAGACGTATTTGTTGCATATAAGTTTATTAAGTTTTTAACCACTCCGTTTGACAAGACGGACGCTTATAAACTGGGGCTTATAGACAAAGACGGTAATGTGCTCAAGAAAAGAAGCAAACTAAAAACAGGCAAAGAAAAGATGGCAATGACCATCTTTCATACCCTTGCATGGAATCTTAAGAAACTACTTAATAAGTTTCCTCCCACAAAAACAAAACTCGGTTCCTTTGCTGCAGCACTATACCTTCTGAAAGAAGAAGTGGATTGTGATGAGGAACATTTAATTGAATCTGCATTCATAGATTACCTACATAATAACGGTTATACTGTAGATTTACAGGAAAGTATAACTGAATCGGTATTGAAGAAAGGTGACTATGTGTTAGTAGTTGATGTAGATACCCCATCGGAACCCGTTAAACAGGGTGATGTAGTTAGGGTTGATTCAGACACGGAACATTTTACTTTAATGATGGGGAAACCTCTATACAAGGTAACTCACATTAAGACAGGAAAGACATTGGTGGTATCAGATGAAGACTTGGAAAAAATTTAAAGAAGATAACAACATCAACCTAAGTGAAGCAGAAACTTTGCGTTGGGGTTCTCTTAGTACCTCCGAACGAAAAGAACTTCTTAGGGATGTACGACTACCATCCTCTTTTGCTAAGGACTCTTGGAAAGATTTGGATTTCCGTGCCAAAGAGAAACTTGGTAAGTACATCAGTAAAACTACTATGGGTGAATTCCGTCTAGATGAAGGTCATGACACATACTACGAGTTTCCTAATGATAAATTAGCAAAACAGTTTGCGAAGGACATTGCAAATGCGGGTGTTGCTACTGGAACAGTTAGTGGAAACCGAGTCATTGATTTAGAGTTTTTAAAGAGTTCAAGTGCGGGTCTATCAGTTAAGGCTCTAAAGAAGTACTTGAAACAAAATCGTGGTAAAGGCCCAATGTTCTATAAGGAATCCGTTGAAATCGAAGAGATGTCCGCCAAGGATCACTATAGAAAAGTCATGAAAGGTGGTAGAGGTAAAGGATTTGT
>MDTD01167177.1_pt1 | contig 12557 bp, 12 predicted proteins | sample 811221 | NCBI WGS metagenome assembly MDTD01 (sample SAMN05326646, study PRJNA326480) | marine metagenome | isolation source: seawater | place: Pacific Ocean: South West | collected 2011 | reverse complement strand
CATTTACTATATTCTTTATCGTAATTTATAGATGAATTTAATTCTTTATCAATTTTTAGGTTTTTTTCTTTTTTTTCATCCATGATAGATTTCTAATTTCTTCATTAATATTAAAAAAAAAAACTTAAGTTGGAGAAAATTTAATTTATAAAATAAATGAATGAAAAGATTATTATCCATAGGATTTTTAATTTGAGAATCAGTCGACAAATTTCTTGAATCGATTCAGGACTACAATTATTGCCTTTAAAGTTAATTATTGGTTTAAACTCTTTTCCCTCTAAATACTTATTCTCACCGCCCAATTGAACATTTGCGATATGCGCAAATATTGCTTCAGAAATACCAGAATTTGGTGATGCGTATTTTTTACCATCGATAAAAGTCTTATTAATTAGATTTTTATAATTAAAAATTTTATTACTAGTAAAAGGAAGAGATATAGCAACTAATCTACAGGGTATAAATGTTGCAATATCTTCTACTTTTGCACTAAAAAATCCTAAATATTTTAGAGAATTATACTTATAACCAATCATTGAATCTAATGTACTAATTGCCTTATAAGAGAATCCTAAGGAAATTGGCCCTGGTAAATCTAATGAATGTTTTATTAACAAGCTCCCTATACAAATCCAAAAAATTGGGCCAAATATCCCATCAACTGAATTCTCTGTCAAACTTTCAGTAGTGGCTCTTAATAAAGCTTCCAAAGAAGATGAGCTAACATCTCTGCTTACAAGTCTTTGTACTTTTTGAGTGAGCATATCTTTAAAACATTCAGTTTTCGATTTTTCATTAATTAAATTTGTAATTTCTTTCGCGCTAGAAATAAGGTTCTTTGTCGCTAAACAACTTGATAGGCTAATAATAAATACTATCTCTAAAAAAATATTACCTTCTGATTTAAAGTATAGAATTTCTATAAATCTGCCTGAATAGTAACTTATTGCTATTGTTGATAAGGATATAAATAGACCTGCTAACAGTAGACTCCCTCTTCTTTTTAAATTTTCAGTAAAAAATTTTGTGAGATTTCTAATATAAAAACCTATTATTTCTACTGGATGCAATAAAAAATAAGGATCTCCTATTAAGAAATCAAGAAAAATAGCATAAATTATTAAATGATAAGTCTCTACTTGAGCCAACTGAACATTGATCGTAGTCCTTTTCCAACTTTTTCTATTTGATGGTTCGAGTTTTCATCTCTCAATTTATTCATAAGTGGCTTTCCTGCATCACACTCATCAACAAAATTCTTAGCGAAAACCCCCCGTTGGATATCTTCAAGAATATTTTTCATTTCCTTTCTTGTTTCTGCGTTGATAAGTCTTTTACCACTCACATAATCACCATATTCAGCAGTATTAGAAATAGAATCACGCATTTGTGATAGACCTCCTTTGACCATAAGATCAACTATTAATTTAACCTCATGAAGACATTCAAAATATGCTAATTCCGGTTGATATCCTGCATCAACCAGAGTCTCAAAGCCTGCTTTAACAAGTTCAGATAATCCTCCACAAAGGACAGCTTGTTCCCCAAATAGATCAGTTTCTGTCTCTTCCTTAAAGTTAGTTTCTAAGATCCCTGCTCTTGTACCCCCAATTCCTTTTGCGTATGCCATCGCAAGAGCTCTTGCATTCCCAGAATGATCCTGTTCGACCGCAAATAGTGCAGGAACACCTTGTCCATTCTGATATTCCCACCTAACAGTATGACCAGGTCCTTTTGGTGCAATCATTACTACATCAACAAAAGTTGGCGGTTTGATCAGTTCAAATCTGATATTGAATCCATGAGCGAAACTTAAAACTTTATCAGGCTTAAGATAAGGCTCTATTTCTGTCTTATAAACATCTCTTTGAAATTCATCAGGTAAAAGTATCATTATCCAATCTGCTTTTTCACAAGCTTCTGCAACAGGGAATACCTTTAATCCGTCGTTAATTGCTTTGCTTTCAGATTTACTTCCTTTATATAATCCAACAATTACATCCAATCCGCTATCTTTTAAATTTAATGCGTGTGCGTGGCCTTGGGAACCATAACCAATGATTGCTATAGTTTTACTTTCCAAAAGACTTAGATCAGCATCAGAGTCATAAAAAAGTTGCGTCATTTGTAATTACTTGTTTGATTTTTTATTTTTAAGTATTTTAGTATTTATTTTGTCAAAATAAACAATTTAAATTTTTATTCAGGAATATTTACGATTGAAAATATATTTCTGTAAATTTAATTAGCTTCACTTGGATGAGAAATAACTCTATCAATAAGTCCATAATTTTTAGCTTCTTCTGCGCTTAAGAAATAGTCTCTATCTGTATCCTTCTCAATCTTTTCAAATGGTTGACCAGTCATATCAGCCATAGATTGATTGAGCATCTCTTTAATTCTTAAGATCTCTTTGGCTTCGATTTCAATATCGCTTGCTTGACGTTGCGCAGTCCCACCAAGAGGTTGATGAATCATTATTCTACTGTGAGGTAAAGCAACTCTTTTACCCTTTGTACCTGAAGCGAGCAAGAAAGCACCCATTGATGCTGCAAGCCCTACGCAAATAGTTACTACATCACTTTTTACATATTTTATTGTGTCAAATATCGCTAAACCTGCTGTAACGGAGCCACCTGGACTATTTATATATAAATAAATAGGTTTTGAGTTGTCATCTGAATCAAGATAGAGCATTTGAGCTACAAGGCTGTTAGCTATACCGTCATTGACTTCTTGCCCTAGAAAAAGAATTCTCTCTACGCCGAGTCTTGTATATATATCTACCCATCTTTCATACTGACTTCCTGGGAGTCTGTAGGGTACACTTGGAGTTCCAATTGGCATAATAAATAAGTGAATGAATGAAATTAATTAAGCGTTTGTTTGTAAATCTTTTTGACTGGTAAGAATTCTGTCTATAACACCATATTCAACAGCTTGTTGAGGGTTTAGATAACTCATCCTATCGGAATCTTTAGATAATTCTTCAAGACTTTTACCTGTATTAACGGAAAGGATTTCGAGCATAGATTTTTTGTTTTTCAGCACTTCTTCAGCCCTGATTTGTATATCTGTTGCTTGACCTCTCGCTCCACTAATAGGTTGATGTAAAACAATTGATGCATGAGGTAGTGCAGCTCTTTGCCCCTTTGTACCAGAAGAAAGGATGACAGCTGCCGTTCCCATCGCTTGACCTATGCAAATTGTATGTACAGGAGGTTTTATGTAACTTATCGTGTCGCATATTGCGAAGGCCTCTGTCTCAAATCCAACAGCATCACCTGTATACCAGCTGGTACCAGTAGAGTTGATGTAGAAAAATATTGGTTTTTCTGGATTATCAAATTCTAAATATAAAAGTTGAGCAATAATTAGCTCAGTGACATCCATACCAAGTTGTCTTTTAGCGTCATCATCTGAAAACAAGGGCAATCCCAGATAAACAATCCTTTCTTTTAAAAGAAGAGAAGGAAGATCTGGAGGGGGTGTTCTCATAACAGAACTTTCACCATAATAAGGTGCAGAAACCGTCATATTAAATTAATTTAATTTCTACAATGATTCTAGCGATTGTTACCCCTGAGTTGCTTGTGATTTAAAAGATTTGTTCGACTCAGGATCATTAATTAGCTTTCCAAACACCATTCTTCCTGTTGGAGTTTGCAAAGCACCAGTTATCACAATGTTTAGCCTAGTCCCTACAAATTTTTTGGCTTCTTCTACAACAACCATAGTTCCATCATCTAAATATCCAATACCTTGCATCTTCTCTTTACCTTCTCTGACGATTTTTATATTTAATGATTCTCCAGGTTGAACTTCTGGTCTTAAAGCAATTACTAAATCACTTAAATTTAAAACTTTTAATTCTTTTACCTCAGCAACTTGTGAAAGATTATAGTCTGCGGTTATCAAAGTCCCATTCATATCTTGAGTTATTTGAAGAAGTTTATCATCAGTGCCTTCCCCTTCATATTTTGTAGGATTAATTACAAGCCTTCTTCCGTATATATCTCTTAGTTCCTTGAGTAATTTTAAACCTCTTCTACCTTTGGATCTCTTTTCATTACTACTAGAATCAGCGAGAGTTTGTAACTCGTCGATTACGCTTTGAGCAACAATTATTTGTCCCTCAAGTAAACCACAATTCAATAAACCATTGATACGTCCATCAATAATTACACTTGTATCTAGAATTTTAGGACTAGCTGCAGGTAAAATGCCCTCATTTACAAGATATGCATCCGCATTATTTGAGTTGAAAAGCCTTAATAATGTTCTTCCATGAGTATCTGCCAATTTATAACCTAATACCCCAAAGAAAATATTACTTAAGATTGCGCTTAAGGGTTTTGCAAAAAATACTTCTCTTGGAAAGGGAATTAATAAAATTGGAGCAAGAAGAAGGTTTGCTACAAGTAAACCTAAAATTAATCCTACTGATCTACTAATTAATAAATCAGTTGGCATTGTTCTTATTTGATCTAGAAATGTCTTTCTTAGTTGTAAAAAAACAAAACCTGCAGCCAATCCAATAAAAGAACCAATTATTGCTAAAACTATTCTAAAACCCTCAATATTTGAAACCTGCTTTAGATTATCTACCGGTAAAAGATCAACACCTAACCATCCTGATGCTGCTCCAGACAACACAAATAAAATAATTACTAAAATATCTGTCATAACCATAATGTACTAGTGTTTATTAATTGAGTAAATAAAAATTTTATTTTTTATAGTTTTTATAAAGAACTTCTCATGAATTTTTTTAATCAAAACCAATGAATAAATTCCCTAGGAGTGCTTATGTTCATATACCTTTTTGTCATAGAAGATGTTTTTATTGCGATTTTTCAGTAGTAACCGTAGGTGATGAAGTGGAGGCTACTAGTGGTAAAGGAAGTAATATTATTAATGAATATTTATACTTCCTAAAAAAAGAAATATTATCAATTAAACACAAATCATCATTATCGACAATATATATAGGTGGTGGTACTCCTTCAATACTAAATCCATTGCAAATAAATGATTTGATTATTATTTTTAGAAATCAATATGGAATTGATAATGGAGCTGAAATTACTATGGAGGTTGATCCAGCAAGCTTTAGTGAAAAGGATCTTTACGGCTTTATTTCTGCTGGTGTTAATAGGTTTAGCTTAGGAGCCCAAAGCTTTGATAATGTAGTTTTGAAAAATGCTGGTAGAAGACATACTTCTGATGATGTTAAACAATCCTGCGATTGGCTTCAAAGGGCAAAAAACGATAATCATATTAAAAGTTGGAGTTTAGATTTAATTCAAAATTTGCCACAAAGTAATTTAAATAGTTGGAAGGGGGATCTGGAAAATGCAGTTTCTTTTCAACCTCCTCATCTCTCAATTTACGATTTAAATGTTGAAGAGGGAACTTTGTTTCAATCACTTAAGAATTTAGGCAAATTAAAACTTCCTAGTGATGATGAATCATTTAAAAATAGTGAACTAACAAGTATGCTTTTAAAAAGATCAGGGTATCTAAGATATGAGATATCTAATTATTCAATACCAGGGCATCAATCAAGACATAATAGAGTTTACTGGAAGGGTTTAGGCTGGTGGAGTTTCGGTCAAGGCTCAACCAGTTCTCCTTGGGGAATACAATTTACAAGACCAAGATCTAGTCAAGCATATAAAGATTGGGTAACTACGCAGTGTAAAGGTCAGATAGAAAAGAGTTTAGTAAGAATTTCAAATAGATATCTGGAGCTAGATGAAAAGATAATGTTAGGAATGCGATTGAGAGAGGGAGTAAATTTAAAAAAACTTTTTATTGAACAAGGTTGGGAATCAGAGCAATCTGAAAGAAATTTTGTAAAGCTTCTAAATATTTGGGATAAATATATTAAAAGTGGTCTTTTGTGTAAGGAGGGAGATAGATTCTTTTTGAGTGATCCTCAGGGAATGGAACTCAGTAATCAAATCCTTATATCAATGTTTACATGGTGGGATCAAATTAATTAAGACAAACTATATCTAGTTAATCATAGCCAAAACAATTTGAATCACTGCTATTTGGACTCTCTTAAGTGATTTTATAAACTGCTCTAAAAATTTCTTTAATAAAAGGTGGACAATTATTGAAGGTACTTGCATGGCCAATTGACTATGCCGCTATTTTAGGTGAGTATTGAAAATATTATTGATATCTGATAATTAACCAATATAGTTTAATTAAATAGGTATAGATAAGAGATTGAAAAGTCTTTGGGTTTTGTAATGGTGACTATCCTTATTGGGGAAAGCTCACTAAAAAAACTTATGGATCCTAAATTTATGTTGATAGAGCCTTCAATAGGATTACCTACTTCCTGTGCTGCTCCAATATAAAAAAAGAAAAAAATAAGAAAATTAAATGGTTCAGAAATAATAAACTATAGTTCTAATGCTTGGAAAAAGATTCCTATCTGTAATCAATAATCGTCAAATAGGTACTTAGAATCCTTCTAAATAACTATAAAAGCTGGATTCTTGGAGAGTGAGATTTTGCTCCAAATTTGTATAGTTAGTTTGATTTTTGATTGTCGACCCATTCTTTTAATTTGCTGGAAAATATTTCTTTCCCGTTCAATAATGGTTTGCAGAAAGGAGGTTGAAAAGAACTTAACCCTAATAAATCGGCAGTAACTCTTATCTGTCCATCACAAAACTCACCAGCACCAATACCAATAGTGGGAATACTTAAATCCTCTTTTATCTCTTTTGCTAATAAATCTGGAATATGTTCTAATACTAATGCAAAACAACCTGTCTCCTGCAATATTCGAGATTCTTTTTTTATTATTTCCTGACTAAATCTGTTCTCGCCCTGTCTTTTAAGTCCTAGATTCAGAGAAGATTGAGGGGTTAAGCCTAAGTGTCCCATAACGGGGATACCCATTCTTATTAATCTCGAGATTACTTTAACAGTCTCAGGCTCAGCTCCTTCAATTTTAACTCCTTTTGCTGGAGTTTCTTTAATAATTCTTCCTGCTTGTGCAACTGCGTTATCTTCTCCACATTGGTAACTGAGGAAAGGCATGTCGCAAATAACTAAAGGCTGACTAGTTAAATCTTTTTCAAACCCCCTACAAACGGCATTAGTATGCTCAATCATATTAGATACTGTTACTGGTAAAGTTGTTTTATAGCCAAGTGCAACCATGGCTAAAGAATCCCCTACGAGAACAATATCTGCTCCAGCAGATTCTGCTAGTGATCCAGATATAGTATCCCAAGCAGTCAATGAGATGATTTTCTTAAAGTTGTTTTTATATTGAACAAGATCTGAAGGAAGCATAATATTATTTAACCTTTTATGAAAAAGTTGCTATTATGATTTTGACTCGGCCTTTCGCGGTTTTAACGCCTAAAACTGGTCAGGACTGGAAAGTAGCAGCCACAAGGGATGCTTGAGGCAGGCGAGATATCCGAGTCACATCATTTTTGAAATTAGTTTTCATCTTTTTTATTTTGCCTCAACCTTAAAAATTCTGGGATACTAGCGGTATTTTCTTTATTTTCAGCAATATTATATGGCAAAGGACTCGATAATCTACTCTTTAATCTCTGCGATTTATTAGGTTGCTTAATATCGAAGCCTGTAGCAATAACTGTTACTTGTATCTCACCTTCCATACTTTCATCAATAACAGCTCCAACTATTATGTTCGCCTCTGGGTCAACCACTTCATAAATAACTTCAGATGCTGAAGTCATATCTTCTAAGGTCATATCTGTCCCTCCTGTAATGTTAATAACACAACCTTTTGCTCCATTTATCCTTGCCGCTTCTAGTAATGGACTATTCATTGCAGCTTGAGCCGCTTCCTGTGCTCTTGCTCTCCCCGAGCCAATCCCAATTCCAAGAAGTGCAGTACCAGCTTCAGTCATAACTGATCTAATATCTGCGAAATCAACGTTAACTAATCCTGGGCAAGTAATGATATCGCTTATACCTTTAACCCCCATTCTTAGTACATCATCAGCATTACGAAAAGCCTCTTGAAGAGGGGCACCAGATATTACATCTTTAAGGTTATCATTTGGAATAACAATCAAAGTATCTACATTTTCAGCTAATCTTGAAATGCCCTCTTCTGCTTGGCGCATCCTACGTTTACCTTCAAATGAAAATGGTTTAGTAACAATGCCTACTGTTAAAGCACCGCTTTGTTTGGCAACTTCTGCTACTACAGGTGCAGCTCCAGTACCTGTACCGCCTCCCATCCCAGCTGCGATAAATACTAGATCTGCTCCCTCTAATGATTGTTGCAATTCTTCTCTAGACTCTTCGGCAGCTTTTTGTCCAATACTGGGATTTCCTCCAGCACCTAATCCTCTAGTAAGATTTTGACCTAACTGTACTCTTTGCTGTGCAGAAGATTGCAAAAGAGCTTGTGCATCAGTATTGAGGACCCTAAATGAAACGCCTTCAAGATCGCTATTGATCATTCGGTTAACAGCATTACTTCCTCCCCCTCCTACGCCAATAACTTCAATTTTGGCATTTTGACTGGGAAGGATTTCACCTGATTGATTTAGGTTTGGATTGTTTCCGAAGCTCATCGATATTCAAACAAAAAATTTATTCCTTTGGTGCATTATGAACTCACTCAGGTCATCTGTAGGGATTTGTTGATGAAAGTCCTTAAACAAAATTTTCTATAATAGAAGACTTTCACCTAAAAACCCTTGTAAATATTGATTTCTTAAAAAATTTAATTATAAAAAAAAATATCAAATATTAGGGTTTGAACACTTTTATTTTGGGATATGATGGATTCGAGAGGTCTACAGTTTCAAAAATTTCAATAATTTTATTTGAACCTAATTGATTTTTTATTTCTTTAATGAGATCTAACTGCAGATCAATAAAATCATTTTGATCGCCTAGAGTAATTTTCTTTAATCTTTTTTCATTTAAATTAATAAATCCATCAGGACTAATTTTGATTAGTTCAAGATCATAATTATTTTGATAGTAAAATTTTAAAATTTTTGAGATTAGCGTTTGATACTTTTTATCCCATCCTGTAACCTTTATTTTCTGTGTGTCTATATTTTTCTCAGCAAATTCTTTTGGAATAAAATAACCCTCAATATCTACATAGCCTTTAATTAATTTATCATTAACTTTTTTTTCACAATAGGCAATAGGCTTTCTTGTTTCGATACGAATCTTTAATCCAAATGGAATTAATTGCCTATTTATAGAAATATTTTTTAGAGCTAATTTTGTAAGTAATTCTTTTTCTATTGATTTTGTTTTTATAAAAATTAATCTCTTTGGCAAATTTAGAGATGAATTATTCAATATTGATTGTCTTGAAATTAGCTTTGTACCAGATATCATCAAGTTATTTTCATTGACTTTTTTGAAAGTTTTAATAGTAAAAGATGTTGTTAGAATAAAAGTTAAAAATAAGAAAAAAATATTTTTAGATTTTGTTCTTTGGTTCTTATTCACAAATCGCAACGGGCTTTTTCCATTAATTCATCCATCCACTCTCTTGCTCTATCAGCATCTGAAAAAGGTACGTCCATTTCCTTACCACTTCCTACTAACCTAAGTCTACATTTACCTTGTGATTCATTTGTAAGAGGTGCTTCACCAGAAGTAAGCGCCATTAATTCAACTAATTCAAGTTTTTTTATAATAAATGTGTCTTTTTCTTTAAATTCTCCAGCTTCAAACGCACTCCAAGTTAATTTGCCATCCTTTAAATAAGCTCCTCCAGAACTATCAAGTTTGCATAATTCTGATCCACTAGCCAATTTTCTAAAAAGATTTTGCCTTCTTCTTTCTAACCAACCTAAAGCGGTTAAAAGTATGAAAATAAACAACAATGGTAACCAAAGAAGTCCATGTAACATTTAAGGATTTAAAGTTCTAAAGCAATATCTATCATTTTAGCGACTAGTTGATCGATTTCTAAACCTGAAGCAGACCATAGTAACGGAAACATACTTTTATTGGTAAAGCCTGGAATTGTATTGATCTCATTTAAATAAAGTTTATTAGTATCTTTTTCTAAAAAAAAATCTGCTCTTGCAAAGCCATTTATATTTAATGCTCTGCAACTTTTAATTGTGAGGGCTTGTATCCTTTTTTTTGTATCTAAATCAATTCTGGCTGGAATAATAATTTTGCTATTTGAAGAATACTTTGAATTGTAGTCATACCAATCAGATGTATAAACAACCTCACCAATTTCTGAGGTTTCAAGATCTACATTACCTATAACACCGCATTCAAGTTCCCTCGCTTTAATTCCTTCTTCAACGATGATGCGCTTATCAAATTCCCATGCTTTTTGTATTGCTGTAAATATTTGAGATTTATTATTTACTTTTGAAATACCAATAGAGGATCCTGAATTTGCTGGTTTTATGAATAATGGAAATTTCAAATATTCGATGATTTGATTACAAATATTATTAAAAGTAATATCATTATCAAGATTAATATTTTGAATTGGAAAGTACTTTACTTGAGGAATCTTTGAATAAGATAACAGAATTTTAGATGCGATTTTATCCATCGCGGTAGCAGAACCAAGAATACCAGCCCCTAAGAAGGGTTTTTGACTAATTTTAAATAAACCTTGCATTGACCCATCTTCTCCATTCAACCCATGAAGAATTGGGAACCATATATCTACATCATTAAAATCAATATTTGAAAAGATATTTAATTCTTTAGAAGGGTAAAAAGAATCAAAATTTGAGGAAAAAGATTCATTACTTAATACTGATAAGGCATCTTTATTTGAAAACCATAATCCATTCCTATTAATGTAAATACATTTAATTACATATTGCCTTTCTATTAAAGATGAACTTAAAGCCTTATAGATTGAAATGGCTGATTTTATAGATATTTGATGCTCATTTGATTTTCCTCCAAAAATGAGACCTATACATTTTTTATTTTTTGCATGTATCGCCACATCAATTACTTAATTACGTATTTTTCCAGAAAGCGAAAATGATCTTACTTCATCAATTTTGACTTCCACTTCATCACCTATTAATTGGGATATCATTTTTTCGTCTGAAATCTTAATAAATGTTAGTCTATTTGTTCTAGTTCTACCCATCAATTGAAGACTATCTTTAGGGTTTAATCCCTCAATAAGTATCTTCTCAGTAGTTCCTAAATATCTCTTATTTCTCATCCTTGAAGTTTTTTCAACCACTTCATTAAGTTTATTTAATCTATCTTTTTTAATTTCCTCAGGGATTTGATTTATCCATTTAGAAGCAGGAGTATTTGGTCTCGGAGAGTAAGCAGCAGTATTTACAAGATCAAAACCTATTTCAGTTATTAAGGATAATGTGTCATTAAATTGAGAAGTTGTTTCTCCTGGAAATGCGACTATCGCATCTGCCGTAATAGATGCATTAGGCATCAATTCTCTTATATTTGAGATGATTTCTTTATATTTCTCTACTGTATAACCTCTTGACATTAGTCTGAGGATTTCGTTATTTCCACTTTGAAATGGAATATGAAAGTGTTCACAAACTTTTTCAAGTTCAAAACAGGCCTTAATCAACTTTTTCGAAAAATATCTCGGATGGCTTGTTGCGAATCTAATTCTTTTAATACCCTCTACATCATGAATAAAATGAAGTAATTCTGTTAATGTTATTTGATCTCTTCCTTCAATTGTCGCACTTGGAAGATCTCTACCATAAGCATCGATATTTTGCCCTAGGAGAGTAATCTCTTTAAAATTATTTCTAGCTAAAGAGTAAATCTCATCTTTTATTGCCTCAGGAAATCTCGACTGTTCTTTGCCTCTAACAGATGGCACTACGCAATATGAACATCTTTCATTACAACCGTAGATTATATTTACCCAACCACAAATAGAACTCTCTCGTCTTGCGTTTGTTATGTCCTCTGAAATAAATTTTTCTTCTGTCGCGACAACTTGATTACCAGAATCAACCTTCTCTAAAAGATTCTCTAAATTATTTACATGTTGAGGACCCATCACTAAATCTAGTTCTGGTACCTTTCTTAAAAGAGAAGCACCTTCTTGCTGGGCTAGGCAACCGGCAATAATTAACTTAAGTTCAGGTATTTTATGTTTCCTCTTCGCTTGTCTACCTAGGTAGCTATACACTTTTTGCTCTGCATTATCTCTAATAGTGCAGGTGTTGTATAAAACAAGATCTGCTTCGAATTCATCTTCTGCCTTTATGTAACCAATTTTCTCCAAGATGCCTGCCATCCTCTCAGAATCAGCTTTATTCATTTGACAACCAAAAGTTGTGATCCAATAACTTCCAATAGCAGACTTTGAATAAAGGCTAGGAATCTTTTCCCGACATTGAGTTTTTAACACTTTTATTTTTGAAATAACTAATATCTAAAAAATACACATTAAATAATTTTGTGGCCACAATGTTTAGAGGGCGAGCGAGGGGATTCGACCCCCCGAATAGCGGCGCCACAAGCCGCTGCCTTAACCACTTGGCGACGCCCGCCTCACATTTATGAATCTAACAACTTAAGTG
>MDTD01139570.1_pt1 | contig 12558 bp, 11 predicted proteins | sample 811221 | NCBI WGS metagenome assembly MDTD01 (sample SAMN05326646, study PRJNA326480) | marine metagenome | isolation source: seawater | place: Pacific Ocean: South West | collected 2011 | reverse complement strand
GGCCAATTGCATTTCCGGACTTTTCGGGTTTTCCATCCAGGTCATCTTTTTTTGCAGCTACTATTTCATCTACAAGTTCTTTATCCCAGTAGACGAACCGTTCGGTTTCACTTGGGTGATTGCTCTTGTTCCACTTCTCGTCCTATTGGTCGCCGCCTTGGGCTTGGGGCTTGGGTTGTGGATGTCCGTGCTCACCGCCAAGTATCGTGACTTCAGCCAAATAACTGGCTTCCTTGCCCAAGCGTTGATGTATGCGACCCCTATCATCTATCCAATCTCGCAAGTCCCGGAAAAGTACCAATTCTGGGCATACTTAAACCCCATGACCTCAGTTGTGGAAACTTTTCGTTTTGCCCTGCTCGGGAAAGGAATCTTTCCGGCCGAACAGCTTCTTTATTCCCTAGCTTTTGCCTCGATTGCGCTTCTCTCCGGCATGTACCTATTCAAGCGGACAGAGAAGAGAGTGGTCGATTACCTCTGATTCCATGGATTCCGAAACAGCTATAACAGCAACCAACTTATCCAAAAAATACAGGTTGGGAAGCATTGGTATGACCAGCCTTCGCGAAGACCTCAGTCGCCTGTGGAATCGGAAAAAAGCTGAAGAGCAACCAACCTCGTCAAATGGTACGATCGATGACCCCCGTAAAATCAACGATCATGAATTTTGGGCCCTCAACAATCTAAACTTTTCCATTCGCAAGGGCGAGGTGATTGGTCTGATCGGGGCAAATGGATCCGGCAAGTCTACCTTGCTCAAGATTCTCTCCCGTATCACCGAACCAACGAAGGGATCCGTCAAGGTTCGCGGACGGGTGGCTTCTCTGCTTGAAGTAGGAACTGGCTTTCACCCGGAACTGACTGGGAGAGAGAATATCTATGTCAACGGAGCAATCCTTGGTATGAACCGTCGGGAGGTGGATCGTAAGTTCGATGAAATTGTCGACTTTGCAGGAATCGCTAACTTCATCGAAACTCCTATAAAGCGCTATTCTTCAGGGATGACAGTTCGTCTAGGGTTTGCCGTTGCAGCCCATCTTGATCCTGACATCTTGATTGTGGACGAAGTTCTAGCTGTAGGAGATGCTGCTTTTCAAAAAAAGTGTATCGGAAGAATGGGAGAAGTTGCCCAACAAGGAAGAACGGTTTTGTTTGTTTCGCATAATATGGTTTCAATAGAAGCACTTTGCACAAAAGGCATCTTTCTGAAAAATGGGGAAATCCAGAATTCAGGAGCGACAGTTTCCATTGTTTCCGAATATCTGCAAGACATTGAACCAATAACAAATAAAGATCTTGCAAAAAGAAAAGATCGAAAGGGAAGTGGAGAAATAAGACTGCAAAAAATTACAGCATTAAATTCTGAAATGGAAGAAGTTCCTCATTTAAGAACAGGGCATAAAGGAACACTCAGGTTTGAATTCAAGCAATATTCGGAATGTAATGAGAATATAGATTTTAGCATTGGCATCAATAATGCGAAAGGTCAGAGAATAACATCATTGAGTTCAAATTTTCATGGAATTTCATTAAACCCAATTAGTTGCAAGTTTATTACTATTCAATTCAGCAAACTCAACTTACTTCCGGGCATCTATGAATTAACGACATTTTTAGGCAAAAATGAAAAACCATGTGACTGGATCATCAATGCCTACTCCCTCGTAGTAACCCCTGGAGATTATTACGGATTTGGCATTCTCCCACCTGACTCTCAAGGTGATATACTTTTGGACTACACAATATCAGATTCAACAAAATTATAAATCTCTTGAGGTCAAAGAGATTTCTATGTTGGTCAGTTCGTTCGAATTGGCGAAATATTACATACCAATGAATCATTGATGGAGGCAAAACCTTGGTAAGAAATCTCTGAATCTCAATGTTAATAAAAAAAATAATAAAAAAAAGCTTAGAGTCAATGGACATCGGCATATACCGGATTTCCAATAATCCAGATGGTGTGCCTTTATATGAAATGCCAGATCCGTTTGCACACATTGATCCTTTGGTGCACAACACGAAAGAAAACGCTGACAAAAATGCATGTAAGGAAACACTATTAAAGGAATATTTGGTAGAAGATCGTATGCAGTTTTATCGAGATGTCATTAGTTTTTGTTTGGAAAATGGCATCAATTTTGACGACAAAGACATTCTGGATGCAGGGTGCAACGCAAACTGTTTGCTGGAAATTATTTCAAAAAGATTTAATCCCAAATCTCTCATGGGTTATGACTACTCGGCAGAAACACTCGAAATCGCTAAATCAATTTCTCCAGCTTCACAATATAAGGTTTTCGACCTAGTCCATGATCATGCTACAGATCAATTTGATGTCATATTTTGCACACAAGTCATAGAACATATCCCAGATGCAGAATTGGCCGTAAAAAAATTAATTGATTTAGCTAAGCCAGATGCTCATATTCTGATAACTGTTCCAGATGGGCGAATCGATCAATTTAGAGGGCACATACACTTTTGGAGTCCTGAGAGTTTTGAAATTTTCATCAGAAAAACTCTTATAGATACGGATTCGGATTTAGTTTTTGGTAATAACTTCATCGGGAACTTTTCTCTGATTAAATTAAAGTAAAACAACTTATATTTATGTATATAATTTTAAAAATTTATTTCATAAATACCAAATAGTTTACAATGGTGAAAGACTTTATTAACATTGGACAAATAGGTTGTGGTTACTGGGGCCCAAACCTACTACGGAATTTCTACCATATGAAAGGTTGTAAGGTTTCCCATGTTGCGGAACCCTCCAAAGATAGAAGGAGTTTCATCAACTCAAACTTTCCTGATGTTTCAACCGAACTCACTTTCGACCATCTGCTAAGAGAAAGAGCCATTAATGCTGTAGTTATTGCCACACCAGCAAAGTTGCATTTCAATCAAGCCAAAAGCGCCCTCCTTGCCGGCAAGCACGTATTTGTTGAAAAACCAATGGCGACCAAACTTTCGGAGGTACAAGAACTTAGTGATATTGCTCAAGAAAGTGGATTAACGCTGATGTCGGGACATACATTCCTTTACAATGATGCAGTGCTTTTTCTCAAGAAAGAGATCGAAACCGGAAACTTGGGAGAAATTAGGTATCTGTATTCTCAAAGATTGAACCTTGGTAGAATTCGTTCGGACGTAGATGCCTTGTGGAATTTCGCACCTCATGATATAAGCATCATTCAATTTCTTCTTGGTGATCCTGAACCTATTGCAATAAAGTCATACGGGATGGATTTCATCCAAAAAGGAATTAATGACGTCGTATTTCTAAACCTTCGCTACGAAAAGGCATTGGCGAATATTCATGTTAGTTGGTTGGACCCTTTGAAAACGAGAAAGATCGTAGTTGTCGGATCCAATAAAATGATCGTCTACAATGACATTGCTGAAGATAAGATCATAATCTATGATAAAGGGATCGATAAGTTTTCCAAACTTGGGGAAAACATGGAATTCGACACCCCTACCCCTTCTTCCTTTCGATATCGATCTGGGGACATCTGGATTCCCAAGATCGAGTACAAGGAACCATTAATGAGAGAGGCTGAGCACTTTTTGGAATGTATTCGTAATGGATCCGAACCACTGTCCGGACCAACCCACACCATGGGAGTGATCAATATTTTAGAAAAAGCATCCCAAAAACGGTGAACAGAGAACTAAAACAAAACCTAATGGCACCAGCTTTTTCAAGCATAGAATGCGATTCTGTAAATCAATAAATTACTATGATAAAACAATAGATGCTTACTCCTTAATTTACTTAATTCACGATCCTTTCCAATAATCAACAATACTATTTCCCACACTCTGTACAAACTTAACTTAGTACAAAACCTGGAATTTAAATTTCGATAATCCCTCTTTTTTTACATAATTGAAAACTATTTTGGCAACAGCCTCTGGCGGTCCTTCTACACTCAGTTTTACCCGCAGTCTTCGTACCAGCGATCCTGACGGCAAAAAATATCGCTTAATTGGGACCGATTGTGATCCTTACAACATACATCGTGCAGAAGTAGACAAAACCTACATGTGTCCCAAAGCTACTGATCGAGAATATATACCTTTCCTACTTAACTTGATCCGTGAAGAGAAAATTGATTTTCTGCATTCACAACCTGAGATTGAGGCGTATACAATCGGTAAATACAGAACCGATATTCTTAAGACTGGTTGCCGTCTTTTCATGCCATCACAAAGCACGATCGAACTGCTAAGAGACAAATGGGAATCCTACCGGATATGGCGTGAAAAAGGCATCAAAGTGCCGGAAAACATATTCCTGAACTCTCCAGACGACCTGCGGTCTGCGTTCGACCGGTTTGGAAGAGATATTTGGATTCGTGAAACCATCGGTGCAGCAGGCAAGGGTTCCCTATCGCGGCCGAATTATGAAACAGCGCTGAATCACCTTAATCAAAGCAATGCTTGGGGCCGTGCGATCGCCGCCGAACACCTAAGTTGCGACACGATCACATGGCAATCCATCTGGCAGGCCGGGCGAATGGTAGTAGCACAAGGACGACGACGCCATGGTTGGGCCTTTGGCAACCGAGCTCAGTCAGGCGTCACTGGACTGACTAGTGTTGGTGAAACTGTGGCTGATAAAGATTTGGACGAGCTGTCGGTGCGATGCATTTTGGCGGTCGATGCCAAACCCCATGGCATCTTCAGCGTTGATTTCACCTACGATTCCCAAGGGGTCCCCAACCCCACTGAGATTAACATTGCAAAGTTTTTCACTACTCATCACTTCATAACTCGCAGTGGCTGCAATATGCCTGAGATTTTAGTTCAATTGGCGTTCGGCGAATACACGGGTGACTTTGAAATCTACAACCCCTGCCAGATAGGTATGCTATGGATTCGGGGTATTGATATCGAACCAGTTTTGATTAATAAGGTGGATTTCGAAACCAAAATGGAAGAGTACCAAACCCTATCGAGTCGGATCCGATGAAAATTTTTGTACCAATGGCCCCCACTTGCATTAAAATCAGGGCATTTCTGATTTCTCATTGTCCTTAAAATTCATTCGATTGAAAAACTTATCTCTCGTTAAGATTTCACGGAAAAAGTACCTGTAAGAATATGAATTCGAAAAACCTAAACGAGAGTGCCAAATTTTACGACACGGATATTGGGAAAGTAAATGCCCAAATCATTGGAAACAGTTGTGCTATGCTAAACATGGAAATGTTGACAAAATATAGCCGATTTGATTCGACGATATTACTTGGGATAGGTGACGGTTCACTTCTGGAGCAAATCTTGTCAAAATTCAAAGAAGTCACTGTCGTAGAAGGTTCCGACCATTTGGTGAATGAGGCTAAACAGCAATTTGCAAGTCATACCGGCCTTCAGTTTGTCAACGAACACTTCGAGAACTTCCAACCTGCTTCAGGCAAGAAAGTCTCGTCAATACTAGGTAATCATGTTCTTGAGCATTTGGAAAAACCAGTTGATGTCATAGACCAGAGTCGCAAATGGTTGCAATCAGATGGTATTGCCATCTTTACAGTACCAAGTGCAACCTCACTGCACCGGCGAATTGGGGTCGAGTTGGGAATATTAAACCAGATCTACGACTTAAGTGACCAGGACCAGCTAGTTGGACATAAGCGAGTATATGATGCGAACCAACTAAAAGTAGATGTTCTAAATGGGGGCTACAGTGTGGTTGAAGAAGGCGGTTTTAATTTAAAGTTGGTGTCGCAAGCACAGATGGCAGATTGGCCCGCCGAACTGCATGATGCGATCTACCGCATTAGTCGGAGGTGCCCAGAGGAGATGTGCTCCAATCTCTATGTTGCCTGTAGACCAAAATGAGAATTGGCCAATTTCACTTAAAAATAAAGAGTTTGTTATTTTAAAGGTCTGTAATGCTCCAAGTCACACCAAAAACCTGAAATTCTATTTTTATTATCTTTTTAGGAATCATGCAGATTTCTGAAACATTTTTCTTTGATCTCGACGGCCCAATTTTGGATGTTTCAACTAAGTATTATCAGATTTATGTTGATATCGTAAAGGAACTAAGCGGCACTCCGATTTCAAAAGAAGCATACTGGCAGAACAAGCGCAATAAGGTGCCTGAATCGACTACCTTGACCGCAAGTGATTTGCATCTGGATGCTTTATCTTATTATCAAAACATCCGAAAAGAAAAAATCGAAACGAATGCATATTTAACTTATGATAAAGTATGGCCTGAATTACTTTTGTATATATCTAATTCACCTTTAAGAAGAAAAATTACACTTGTCACTTTTCGCAAAAATCCAAGGACACTAAAAAAAGAACTCCGTGATCTGGGCATTAGTAGTTGGTTTAAAGATGTATTGTCAATAAACGGAGATGTAAATCACCGGGAAAGACATGAGGATAAAGTTAATTTGATTCGTGACCATTACAAGAATGATTTAACTGGTTTTTTTATCGGCGATACAGAGACGGATATTAGAGCAGGAAAAGCCCTCGGATTAAAAAGTATAGCAGTGACATTTGGGATTCGTAATGCCGATATTTTAATGCGAGAGAAACCCGACACACTCTTAAACTCTCCTGCCGAACTAGTCAGCTGGATCAAAACTTTTACATAGCTTAAAACATGCAAGTTCCTTTCATTGACTTATACGCTCAATACGAATCTTTAAAGGAAGAAATAGATGATGCTATTTCTTCAGTGATTGCAGGTTCCAATTTCATTCGAGGTCCACACATAGAAGAATTTGAATATGCCTTCTCTAAAAAAACTGGCGTTAAGCACTGTATCTCCTGTGCAAATGGAACAGATGCTTTGTACATCTCCATGAAAGCCCTTGGTCTAGGACCCGGAGACGAGGTTATCACTACTTCACATAGTTGGATTTCTACATCTGAAACGATAACTCAGACTGGAGCAAAAGTAGTTTTTTGCGATACGGATAAAGAAGATTTTCTTTTGGATGTTACAAAAATCGAAGATCTAATAACTGATAAAACAAAAGGGATAATACCTGTTCATCTCTACGGCCAAGCAGTTGCCATGCATCCACTGATGAGTATCGCAAATAAACACGGTCTTTGGGTACTAGAGGATTGCGCACAGGCACATTTCGCTACTTACCATGGTAAAATGGTTGGAACATTTGGAGATGCCGCGACCTTTTCCTTTTACCCGGGAAAAAACTTGGGAGCCATGGGAGATGCAGGATGTATCGTCACCAACCGTCGTAAATTGGCTGAACATATGGAGCTCTTTGCTCGTCATGGAGGTAAGGGAGAGCACTTGATAGAAGGCATTAACTCCAGAATGGATGGGATGCAGGCAGCAATCCTGAATGTAAAGCTAAATCATATAAAAAATTGGACAGAAAAGCGTAGGAATGCGGCAAAAGTTTACAATACCCTACTAAAGGATGTTATGGGCATCACAACACCTCGAGAAAATCCAAATAACAAGCATGTATATCATTTATATGTCATTAAGTTAGAAGAACGAGACAAATTAAAGAAGTACTTAAATGACAAGGGGATACAGACCGTCATTAATTATCAAAAGGCACTTCCCTTCTGCAAGGCTTATGATTATCTAGGCCATAAACCAAGTGATTTCCCTAACTCATTTGCCAACCAGAACCAAATCCTGTCGCTACCAATTTCCCCAGAGATTTCACTGGAATCTCAGCAATTTGTAGTTAAAAGAATAAAAGAATTCATGAGTTCTTTATAACTAATAAAACTCTTTTAGTTATTGTAATAAAATAATGAAGATTGCTTTCGTTTCATCATTTTATGTCAAACATATGGAGCAGATTTATGATAAATTTAAAGATTTACATAAGAAATCATTTAATGAACAGAATAAGATAATAAGAGACCAAACTATATGCTCGATGGGTGAGTGGCCCAAATACTTTCAGAAGATCGATGTAGAAAGCTTGATGCTTTGCCTTAATAATCCGTACTTGCAAAACAAATGGTGTATAGAAAATGATTTTATTCCAAAGTCTGGTGATGTGGAATTTGAGATTGTACTTGAGCAATTGAGACGGTTTGAACCAACTCATATCTTCATTTTCGGAATCAACTACTATTCTAGAGAGAATCGATTGTTAAGAATCACTGATAAATGCCCTTCAATAAGAAAGAAAATATGTTGGTACGGCGCTCCAGAAGGTGATATTTCAAAACTTAAGGATTATGATTTAGTATTAACACCCTCAAGAGAATTAAAAGATAGTTTAACTAAAGTTGGAATCAATTCAAGCGTCTTAAATCACGCGTTCGAACCTAGAGCACTAGATTTAATCAAATCAAGCAACAAGAATAAGAATCTATGCTTCATTGGTAGTCTGAGTTTAGGTAACGATTGGCATCAGGAAAGAATAGAATACCTTGAGTCAATTTCTCAACATATCAAAATTGATATTTATACTGATTTAACAAGACCATCTTTGTACCAAAAACTAAAACGCTATCTCATATATCACCGCCATAAGATGAGTAAATTTTTCAATAATTATGATGTGTCTATAGAAAAGATAAGGTATTATGCAAATAAAGATAATTTGCCGATATATGATAGATTAAATGATTCATGCATATCAGGAATGACAAAACCTGCTGTTTATGGATTAGAAATGCTAAACACCCTATCTTCCTACAAAATAACATTCAACAAACATATACCTCTGGCAAATAACATTGCTGGAAACATGAGGATAACTGAATCATCCGGTGTTGGTACTTGTCTACTTTCTGATCATAAAAAGAACAATAAAGACTATTTTGGAGAATTCGTAAAATATTGCTCATATAAATCCGCAGATGAATTTATAAATAAATACGAATACTTAATAAATAATAATAATTTGATTTGTGAGATTTCGAAATATATAAAACAAATTACTTTATCTAAACATAATACTGAAAACCAGTTCGACAGACTATATAACACGATTTGCAACTTATAAATCGTTAAATTATATCATTCTGCACAATTTTATATAAGGGACTTTTGATGGATATTTTTAATCTTTACTCAAAATATTATGATCTAATATATAGTGACAAGAACTACACTACCGAAGTAAACTACGTTGAATCCTTATTTCAAAATAAAACAAGATGTAAAAACATTCTTGAATTTGGATGTGGAACTGGTATGCACGCCAAACTACTTGCTGAAAAGAATTATATTGTTCACGGAATAGATTCTAGTCCTGAAATGATAAAGATTGCCAGCGAGAAAACCAACGGCCTTAATGAAAAACACTTAAATAAGGTGTCTTTTGAGTGTTCGGATATCCGAGATTTTAAATCCGATAATAAATACGATAATATCATATCCTTGTTTCATGTAATTTGTTATTTGAATAGCGATAAGGATGTAGAGGACACATTTACAAATGCGTATGTTCAGTTGAAAAAAGGCGGATCCTTCATTTTCGATATATGGTATGCTCCATCTATACTTGCAGAGGGTCTTTCCGTCAGGTTCAAGACACTTGAAAACTCAAATTTATTAATAAATCGTTATTCTAGACCAAGTTTACATGCAAAAAATATATCTAAGATTGAATACGATATATATATTTTCGACAAATTAACTAAGACTTGGTCTTTTGTTAATGAAACTCATTTGGTTCGCTTTTTTACGATTTCTGAAATCAAATATTTCGCTGAAAAAACTGGGTTTTCCCTCGCTCTTAGTGAAGAATGGATAACGGGTTATGCTCCATCAAGTAAAACTTGGAGTGTAACCATTAAATTAAATAAAACTTAGAGTGAGAAGACGGATCGCTTTGATTTTCGAAGAAGACTACTTGGGATCTTATCCTAGTTTCATTGAATCTATTTCTCTTCTGGCTGAGAACAACCATTATGTGGATATAATTGGTACTACGAGAAAAACTAATTTTCCGGCTCCACCATGTTTTGCTAAGAACGTTAACTTCTACAATCTTCCATTAAGTTCTGAGATTAATAGGGATTACCCAATCGAGGAAACATCCGAAGAAAAGCAAACTACTACCGAAAAGCAAAAAAAAAATTCATTTTTGAAGAGGCTTATCCCACCAAGCCTTAAGTCGACAATTAGGAATCAACTCAGTCTGATTAAGCTAAACCTTTCACAATTCGAAACTCAAAAGAATTTAATATTCGAAAGCTTGAAATATACCGGTTTTGTTTTTTCACGACTTACTCAAAAAAAGTATGATGTGGTGATTGGAGTGGATCTAGGAGGAGGCTGTGCAGCATATATTTCATCACTTTTTCTTCCAATAGACAAATTGGTTTATTGGGGCTTAGAAATCACCACACCCTATCAATCATTGATTAACATGCGTTTTCTAAAGTTTTTTGAAAAGAAGATGTGCAAGCGTTCTAATCTTATGCTTACAACAGATATGGCTAGAGCCAATGACGTATGCAAAGAGAACGATACTTCAATCGAGGAAAAAGATGTTATTTGTTTACCTCATTCACCATCTGGTTTTTGTGACGAACTTAAAAGTGATTTTTTTCAAAAACTCTTTTCGCTTGATAATGAAAAAGTCATAGTATTGCACTCAGGGTGGATGCACGAGGTCATGCAATCCAAGAATCTTGCAAGAGCAGCGAGTAAATGGCCCAAAAAATGGAAGTTGATTTTCCACGAAAGAATGAAGCGCTGCCCTAGAGAACCATACATTAAAGACATTATGGCAACGGGCGGCGAAAATGTTCTGTTATCTCTAAATCCAGTTTCCTATGATAAGATTGATCATGTAGTTGCCTCATCTAAAATTGGCATTGTTATTTACGGTCATAGTGAACAGTGGGGCTCAAGTTGGGTTAGTTTAGCCAAAGGGTCTGGAAAAATTGCCCATTACCTAAAGTGCGGGAAACCCGTTTTGTGCGTTAATATACCAGGCCTCTCTCAAATCATTACGAAATACCAGTGTGGAATTTTGTTCGATGAACTAAGTGAAATTCAATCCGGAATTTCCAAGATTTTACAAAACTACTCATATTACAGTCGCAACGCACTTAAATGCTATAAAGAGGAATACGAATTCTCCAATTACTTTAATAAGTTCTTAGATTATATTGAGCATTAGGCAGAAAATACTTTTTAACCTTATCACTAGCCGATAACAAGATATGAAAACTCATTGTAGAATCTGCGGTTCAAGTAACCTTTTCACTTTTTTGGACTTAGGTTCTACGCCACCAGCAGATCAATTTTTACGAGAAAATCAACTTGCAGAACCAGAAACGTCTTACCCTCTAAAGGTAATGATGTGCCGAGTCTGCAGTTTGGCCCAATTAACTCATATTGTACCTTGCGAAATCCTATACCGAAGGGATTATCCGTACGAATCCTCAACTACTAGATCCGGTCAGACACACTGGGATGAATTTGCTAAAACCGTTTGCTCAACCTATCAACTGACTCAAAGAGATCTGGTGGTAGACATCGGAAGTAACGTAGGTGTTCTCTTAAGTGCATTTAAAAATAATGGCACGTCTGTATTGGGTGTTGATCCTGCATCAAATATTGTCCGTATTGCCGAAAAAAGAGGTATCGAAACAATTGATGACTTCTTAGACCCCATCGTTGCGCAAAGAATCCAGGAAAGGAAGGGTAACGCAAAAATCATTACTGCCACAAATGTATTTGCTCATGTTGATGATCTGAAAACTTTCATGAAAGCAATTCAAATACTTTTAGATGAAAAAGGGGTATTTATAATCGAGGCACCATATTTTGGGAATCTCCTGAAGTATCTGGAATACGACACGATCTACCACGAACATTTATCCTACCTATTACTGAAACCAATTATGCATCTGGTTAGAATGAATGGAATGGAAGTAATTGATGTACAAGAACGTGATATTCATGGTGGTTCATTCAGGGTATTTATAGCTCGCGAAGGAATGTTCAAAATAAACGATAGTGTTCAGAAATTCATTGATGCTGAAGACTCCTCAAACTACTTTGATGAAGAAAACTTAAGTAATTTCTCGCAAAATGTTCGACGGAACAGAGAAGATTTACAAAATTTAGTTTTAAATCTACGCTTACAAGGAAAGGCATTAGCTGCGGTTAGTGCACCAGCCAAAGGGATGACACTGTTGAACTATTGTCGGTTCGGACCAGAAACATTAGCCTTCGTAACGGAGAAAAGCAGACTGAAAATAGGTCGTTATTGCCCAGGGGTCCACATCCCAGTTCTTGAAGATTCAGAATTGGTCAAACAGAACATTGAGTATGCTCTCTTACTCGCGTGGAATTTTTCTGAGGAAATCATTTCCAACCTCTCTGATTTTAAAAAGAGAGGAGGGAAATTCATTATCCCCATTCCTGCACCTAAAATCATTTAAAATAGAATATTCAAGCAATGAAGATTGAAAAAATAACCGTCAACTTTAGTGATGAGAGAGGTTCAATAACCGATATAGTCGATTCACTCGATTTCAATGGCGCCACAATTATTAAAAGCAAAACGGGTTGCATTAGAGGAAATCATTATCACAAAAAGACAATTCAGTATGTTTACATTC
>MDTD01107676.1_pt1 | contig 12558 bp, 7 predicted proteins | sample 811221 | NCBI WGS metagenome assembly MDTD01 (sample SAMN05326646, study PRJNA326480) | marine metagenome | isolation source: seawater | place: Pacific Ocean: South West | collected 2011 | reverse complement strand
TCGAGCTCTACTTGCATACCGTGTTGTCTTGACCTTAGCCTTGAAGTGATCCGCTTAGACAAACGTTGTTGATCGAAAACCAACGTAACCGGTCTCTCAATTGCGCTGCGATCTCGCACCGCTGAAGAGCTTCGAGCCAACCCAAATGCTTCAGATAGAGAGGTATTCACTGAAGCAGACTTTGTGGCATGTAGTACGTTTTCAAGCGAGTCTCTAAGGAATTGCAAGCCATCCATGTCACGGAACAATGTTGAAAACATAATCTTCACATTAGCCCGCTTTGATTTCATGCCGAGATAGCGAGCGCTAAGAGACTCGGATCCCCCAGTTTCTGTCTTGGATTCTTTCTCGTGCACAGTTCGCACTACTTCGCTCAACGAAACGCGGCCGGTCATCATATTGTGCGGTCTAGTAGCATCTTCCTTTGGCATTTCAAGATCAAGTTTCATTACCGATGACATTTCCGGGACAACCGGACCGAAAACGTGTGCGCCTCCGGCGTTTGCGAATTTGCGAAGAGAAACAATCAAGCGAGCGAGGTTCGAAATGGGCTCTTGGTAAGAATCTTAACCCTAAGAGCGCTAAAAACTTATGAAAATCACAGTCCAACTTTGCAACTTTTTTATGCATTTTCTATCATTTTGATCGATGAGGAAAAGTTTCAACTGCAGTTTCCGGCACAATTCGTGGAAAAAAGAATAGCGCAAATGCAACCATTAGACAGCATTTCACGAGATCTTTCGAACGCGTTCTAGAATTGAGGTTTTAGATTCAATATGCGCTCGAGCACTGATTACAAAAAATATTTCTCTGTACTCAAAGCAGCGAATGGAAATCACTCAGTAAATGTCCGAAGCGACGAAGAGCTGGAAGGATAGTATGAAGGGCTGGAAGCGATCAGTCTCGACCCAGTTTGGGCTTTAAGCCCAAAGCGTGGCGCACGTGGTGTCTGGGGAGTTCGACAACAAAATCAATGAAGAAGTTACAGCCAAGAGAACACGTCGACTTCAGGGAGTGAAATGTTTTTCGTAGCTTCAAACACATGAGCCATCTCTAAGAGCTGAGCTTCGCCGAAATGTTTACCGATAAATTGCAAACCAACTGGTAACACGCCGCCCTCAACATGGGAAAGCCCACTTCGCACCACCACTGCTGGTAACCCGGCTAAGTTGACGTTAACAGTAAGTAGGTCACCCACGTACATTTGTAAAGGGTTCGATATCTTATCCCCCATCTTATACGCCACATCTGGCGTTGCAGGTGTCAGAAGTGCATCGTAGTCTTGCAAGTAACCCATCAGTTCGTTGTGCACCCCATTTTGAGCGCATTTTGCCCTTGTATAATATTCATCACTGTATCCAGAAGACAATACATAAGTGCCCATGAGAATACGTCTACGAACTTCTTCTCCGAGCATGAAGCGTCTGCGAGAATTGCATGAATCCCCAGCATCATCACTCGTGCTACCCATTTGGATCCCATCATAGCGAGCCAAGTTGCTACTTGCCTCAGAAGATGCGATGATGTAATATGCGGGCAAACCAAGTCTGAAGGTCGCACAACTGACAACATCAACGGTTCCTCCCAATTCTTCTATTTGCTTAATTGATTCAAAAAAACTATTTCGCACTTCTGCAGATATTCCCTCCTCTATCGCTTCCACTATTACTGCAAAGCGCTTTCCTTTGAGAGGCTTGAGCACAAGGTCAGATGCCTGTTGAAACGTTGGTTTGAAGCCACCAGAACCTCTCAAACTCGCGTCCCTCTGCACTCTTCCATTTCTATCAGCTCGAATGGCATCGAAAATGCATGAGACATCCGCGACAGTCTGTGCGATTGGCCCTACTGTATCAAAACTAGACGAGTAAGCTAGCAGTCCGTGTCGAGACACAGCACCATACGTTGGTTTCAATCCCACAACCCCACAAAATGCAGCCGGTTGACGAATAGACCCGCCCGTGTCACTACCCAGAGCCGCAGTACACAGCTGTGAGGCAACAGCTGCCGCAGAACCACCAGATGATCCGCCCGGAACATGGGAAAGGTTCCAAGGGTTGGAAGTCGGACCAGCTGCTGCCGTCTCAGTAGTGCTACCCATCCCGAACTCATCCATATTAGTTTTCCCTAGAAATACACAGTCACATTCCTTCAACGCTGAAATCACGTCTGCATCGTAGGATGATGCATGCTGGCCAAGAAGTTGAGAGCCTGCTGTTGTAGTAGGAGCACCATTATAACAAATATTGTCCTTCACTGCCAGTGGGATTCCAGCAAGAGGATGAAGCGGAGCTCCAATTGCAAGGGCCTCATCAACCTTTTTTGCCTTCTCACACTATGAGTAGCGTTTCCAGAATCATGCTACGAGTCGTACCTGTGCCAGGGCTGCAGTGGTGTTCACTTCAACGAAGCTACCCAGCCCAATGTCCTTTGTTTCTATCTATGGCGGGCCGGTGAGGCTAGCGTAGAGACGCCGTTTATCAACTTACTCTATCCAAATATATATTAACCAATTCCACAGCTGATAGTCTCTTGCGACGCATCGCGTGTCCTAATTTTCCTATGAAAGAATCACAAGAGATGTCTCTGCGTTTTCTGGCCTTCAAGCTACTCAGTGACCCATACTTCACGAAGTGCGCGGTCATACCTTGTATTCGGCAACACGGGGCTTCATCGTGGACGAAAGAGACTCCATATTTCAAACTTCGCGGAGTGCTCTTTTCGTCGTCTCCTGCGAGAAGTACAGTAGCCAGCCTTGCGGTTTTTTCTTCTCTTGGGGCAACATCTGTAAGATGGACATTTACTATCCTCCACGTCATGGAAAACGTAACAAAAACTCGTGATTACCCGGTGATTACCAGATGATGGCGCATATGTAAAATTTTGTACTACAGTAATCCGCGATAAAAAATCACTTCGTAATGTGACGAGTCACAGACCCTAACGTTACTTTTGGTCCAGAGTACGATAGTATTTAACAAAGATCTTCCGTCCAGCCGAAATGCCCCTGTGATAATACAAGCTGGAGGCTTGGTGCTGGTTGAGTGACGCGACATGGCTATTCGCGAGCGTTTCTTCAACTGTCTGTTTTCAGATGTCGACTGGCGCGGTCACGCCAAGCTCCAAGCGATGTTCTTCTGTCGTTTAAAGAACTGATATATTTATCCTGACGTGTATTCTCTTCAACGAAAGTTTGCGTATGCCCCCACTCACTGGATTAGGAACCAACCTAAGTTTCCCCCCCCTCCAACGGGTCAAAAATAGTGAAGTGCGGAAACAAACCGGAAACACGAGACGGACTTCATATTTCACTTTGTGCGCCTTGGATGGCTCCGTCACGTACGAACTGTTGTCAAGGAGCCAAACGCTGGAATCCATGCCTCGGCTAGCAGTACCAGAAATCATTTTACCTACACTTCTTGGTTTTGTTTCTGGCGTGTTAGTGGGTGGTATATTTCAACTATCAGACATAACTGCTCCAAAAACCACGAAAAAAAATATTACCAACCAAATAGATCAAGATCAAGAACTGCCAGGGCGACCATCAACACCGGGAAACTTAAACGGCATCGAACAATCGCACTGGTTGAATAAAGTTGTAAAGGCTACATGGCCATACCTGGACGCAGCAACTTCAACTGTGATTGTGAATGCTCTTGACAGGATACTGAAAAGCACACGACCAAGTTTCTTGACGTCAATACAGTTTGAGAGGTTTAGTTTCGGAAGTGTACCGGCCACAATACAGGGAGTCAAAGTGTATGACTCAGAGGCAGAAGGAGCACTAGAGATCGATTTACAAGTATCCTGGGTCGGAGACCCTGACGTTGTGCTGAAAATACGAGCTGCTCAAGATGCATTGGCCGTTCCTGTTTCACTCACAGAATTTTCAGGTGCATTCACACTACGTCTCATATTTGCGCCATTAATCGGTGTTTTCCCATGTTTTGGGGCCCTAACAATCGCACTGACAGAAGACCCGGAAGTTAACTTTGACCTTCGTGTGGTTGGTGGAGATATAACGCTGTTACCTGGCCTTGCACAACCACTTCAAACTTACATTCAAGCATTGATAGCATCTTTCTTGGTCTGGCCTCGATGCATCACCGTGCCCATTCCAGGAACAGGATATTCTCTCCCCGTTTTTGAGCGTGTAAATGCAGGCCTTCTTCACGTGGAGTTCCACTCTCACGATGACTATATCGACTCAGCAGCAGAAATGACACTGCGAATCCGTTGGCCTGGTGATTCAAACTCTGATACACACCAGCAAATAAGTGTGGGCGCTTCATCGGACGGTAGATTTGTGAACCCACGAGAAGTTACACTTTCAGTTGAAGATGTCTCTAGACAGTTTTTGACATTACAGTGGTATTCCAACAAACATGTTGCTTATGAAATTGAGGACGAAGTCGCATTTGAGCTCGTGGGTGAAACAAGCATATTGCTCGATGATATCTTTCAAGCTCCAAGTGATTGCTCAGATTCGGGATTCTTAAAATACGAGCCAATTACCATGGCCGTGGAGCTAGAACCAGTCAATTTTTGCCAAGAAGCGACCCAGTCAGACAAGAGCGAATTGTCTGTTGCTGGAAGACTAGAAAGATTTGGTTCTACTTTGTTGTCGAAGAAGACGAACAATGTCAGAGCTTCTACCATACCAACATACTCTAATTTAGCGGCTCTAGACGCCAGTTCATGTAGCTCAGGTGCCCGAATAGTGCAGATAACTCTACGATACCAATCTATGAACTCAATGAAAGCTGCTTAGAGTCAATTCAAACCCAGGATGTGACCACTCGGCTAGAGATCCATATCCACTTAGTTACCGTGATATCGTTGTAAACATACACATATAGAGATCGATTCAGCACTAAAAGAAACAACAAGGTTAGCATCTGTGTTCGTCGATGAAGTTCGAACAACACTTGCTGACTTCGTGTAGTGATGGGTCTCGATTTTGTACACATTCTACACAACTTTTCTCCACAAAGCATTCTGGTACATCAATTCGAACGAAAAGGAAGAAGTGTGCCAAAGTGAAAATGCTGAATCACTTGGAACTTATCTAGACATTCAGCCTGCAAAGAAGCCAAGAGATTAATTCAGGTACGTGGCGGTTTATTTCAAGTACGCACACAATACATCTTAAGGAGCCCATCCTCAATCTTCGCCCAAGTCCGGACTGTGCTTAGACTCGCCAAAAGAGGCGAGACAATTTCAAGCGGACCTGGCTTGATCTATGTGGGAATTCGTGACGAGCTGCAGAAACTTAAACCACAATACACATACCAATTTAACGTACGAGCAACTATCAAAAAACATTCCTTCAAATGGATTTTTGCAATCAGCTACAATCGCTGTCGGTGGAATGCTTTGATTTCTTAGCTGCGCAGCTCCCCTAGACAATATATTAGCGATTAGTCGAGTCAGAGTGACACGTCCCACCAAAGAAAAGGAATAAAACAGTAGTCATCAAGACCCCAGACTCCACGCGAGCCCGCTGGCTCTAGTCTAGGAGCTGGTTAATAAACAAATACGGAATTCTTCTGAAATGATAGCATATACCGAAAATATTGCTGAAGCTTACGACATATGGTTATGTATCGCTCGAAAACATGTGATACCACGTTGCGTCTGTGCTGTGCCTTGCAAATATCAAGTAACTCGAGACAACAGAGGAAGGCAACGAAATTAAGTTCGTGGCCTGTTCCGTAGTCTAGACGCTGTGAATCACCGAAACTAAATTTTGGTTACGTAGAACGGCAAATTCACGAAAGAAACCCACCTACCACCCAGGTACTCCTGAAGATCTAGTTTGACCACCTTGAGACGTGTTTAGACTTATTTCTAGAAGTTTCTACCATCATTACTTGCGACCCGCGAGGAATCAACTTCTCGATGAGATCTATATTCTATTAATACCACACATATGTCACAATCACAAGTGTGTATCACCTGGTATGGCCTTCTTGACCATTTGCAACCAACTCCTGAAGTTCTTGTCTCCAAAACGCGATTTGGTCAAACACAGGTCAAAGCCGGTGATTTGTGTTTCGATATCAGAAAGAAACGAGCTAACGTGATCAATCGCTTGATTATCAGGATGGACGGGTTCGTCCCCTTCCGTAACTTTCCGTAGAGACTCACTGATACCCTAAAAATATGGTAAATCGAAACAATACGAGACCGGGCAACTTCTATCTTACCACAATAAAACTAAGCAACATCGAGCGTGCCGGGGAATGTCTAAAATGTGATAACTCGGTCAAGTTATTTACACATTTACCGCGGCCTGCGGACATCGTCCGCACTAGAAAGTGCGCACGCAGAGTTCTGCTGGTGTTTTGGCAGCACTGTGCGAAGCTAACTTCACCCTGAACATTTGCATCTACTGAGATACGTTGTGTGGAGTGGTTATCGATGCGTGTCTCCACCGAATCACTAAATTAGGGCATCATCTAAATAATCGTATTGTCTCAAATGTCAGGTTTACAAACGCACTACTACCCATACCTCACAGTGAAGCTGAAGCTAAGCTAACAAGCCAATTCACTTATGGACGCGTTTTCCTCCGCCTCGCAATGGAAAGTCACGTGGAGCCTTTCTAGGAAAGAAGTTACCGTAAGAATCGAATTGCCGCGTCTTTGAACTTCGTTCTAGCTCCATTGGAATGTATCGCCGTCCATAGTCTTCGGCATGAGATCTCCGTGACTCATATTCCTCAGGCTCACCTTTCGAAGATGGTCTACGTCTAGAAGTGGGTTCATCATCCTCACGACAAGTAGAGTTATCCCCACCAATATGCTGCTCTAAAGCGCGCTCGCTTGCGTCAAGCAGCACCAACACCTTCTCCGAGTAGGTGCTAGATGCATTCTGCAGCTGCGACTGCCGCTGCTTCCATAACAATAAATTCTGCCTTGCGTTGTTCAACATAGCAGGAACCTCCTCATTTGCTATCATGCTGTTGACAACCGAGCATACCTTGGAGTCAGTCGTTGAAACCATTTCGGCAAGTACGTTTGTACTGGCTGCTGAATATTGTTCTGCAAATTGATGCAGGTAAAGTCGGGTCGCTTCTATTTTCAAGCGTTCATCCATGAGAGAGAGTACTTCATCCTTTCTTTCTAAAAGCGAATTCCACACGGGCAAATTGAGAACAACATTGGACGCTCCTTCATAATCACCTGAAAGAAGTAGTTTTGTAGCAGAAATGATGGTGTCACGTACACCATCTGGTGGTCCCATGAATAGTTGGCGATTGTGATGCTCAATTACTCTAGTGAAGTTACGTGCTGCTGATCGAAACTTGGGAAAGCGAACTAGGTCCGATATTTCAAGGAGCATTGCACAGACCAGAAAGACACTTTCAAGCAATTCAAGATTAATATGGAGGTGTTGCGGAGTCTGCCGGCGGCGCTCAAGTTTTTCTTGCTCAGCAGAACGCTCGTTAAAGCGAGCTGGGGCTACTCCTTGTGCCAGCAGTTCCCGCACGCAGCCACCTGCAAAAAGATCTGATAGGTAGGCAGCGGCTTGATCAAACCTACCAAGCTCGAATGCGCACAAACCAAGTTGCGCAATGGTCCTGTTGAAGAGTATTTGCGTACTGATATCCATGTGCTGGACTATCTCTTGTAAATGAGACATAAGCAACAATTCCTTTGCGACTTCAAGACCACCGCGAAGTGCCTGACTAAAAATCTGACAAAGAAGTGCGCGGGCTTTTGCTCGCTCGTCTCCGGATTTGTATATAAAGGCAGCGAGCATTTCTATCCGCTCGAATATAGTGAGGGTATTCAGTTTAAAACTAGTGGCATATATATCGACCCCGTGGTCCTTATCATGTGGAGTGCTTTGTTCATTGCTTGCGGACGGCGCCGCCATCGCTCGTGATAACGAATACTTCTTTAGAGCCTCATAAGATTCGTTCGTTTTGCAGTGGAGTCTTTCAAGAAGACGTAAAGATAAATTTGAAACAGCTTTGAGCTGGGATTTTTCCTCATAGAATTTTGCCACTTGCTGAATGAGAATAAGGAGACCTCCTTCGTCTTGTAGACGGCTCACATACTCTTTTGTGTGTGCATCGAGGCACTGAAGTGACTTTGTGTACTCATCATCCAGACGCTCGGCAAAGGCGCAAAGAGAACCTCGAATTTGTACCGCCGCGCCAGCCATGATCTCATCATTTGTGGGACGTACTGCCAACTCTTCTTCTTCCACAAGTGAAATGTGTCCGTTCGACTCCAGAAGTTTCATAATGCTGAGAACATTGCTCAAGCAGCTTCTCCATACAGGAACGGACATGAAAGTCGACATACTACCAGTTAAGTCGAATTGAGCACTGATGATATGTAGCAATATCTCGACTTCTTGTGCTGCACATTTAGAGAGAGAGAGAACGTAACTCAACTGTTGTACCGCACGTGTCCTGTCTACTCCCTTTTTACCCCGGGACAACGCGATTTCTGTAACCTTTGCATCTATCATGTCAAAAGTCACATCTTCTTTAGGCATGTCCATTATATCCTGTATCGATTTTTCTCCTGGATCAACAGAAGATGTTTCTCTTCCAGTAACATCGTCTGAACTTTGTTCACTGTCAGACTCACTTCGTGCTCCTGACTTGATCGCAGTTTCTGCGGCCACAATTTCAGCAGGATCAATAATACGTAAATGCTTTTTCAATCTTTGCGTTAAAGAATTGAATCCTTTGGCTTGCGTCGTAGACATTTGCTTCTTGAAGCCCTGTTCTTGTGAAAAAGAGTCGGTTTCTGCTGCCAGTTGCACGAGGGTACGCACAAACAATCTGATGCTACTACCCGTCCGTATGGAAAGGTGTGAGCCCTTTTGAAACTGTTTGTAGAATGCATCTAATAAACTGACCGAGGACGTCCAATCTCTTGCTTCCGCTGCTTGCTTGACCACAGTAGCGCTCTGTTTCAGGTTCTCAAACTGTTTCTCCTAGATATGGTTTAGTAAACTGAGATGCTAACACTGATACAGTAGAGGGTTACCTTCGAGCTTCGTATGATTCTCTTTTCATCTTCAGAGCTGTCCGAGCTATCGTCAACGAGGTATCTATACCGCGAGTCAGTACTTCAACTCAATTAGGGCTTCTGGCTAAACGGGGCAGGGCGAGATAAGAGAGGCACGAAGAGTAACCGTACTTGGAGGGGCCTTGATCAGAGTTTTCACTTGAGTCGTATGAAGACGACGTCGTCGATGAAGAATCTTTCGAGTCGTAGTCAGTGCTGTCATCGTCACTGCTGCTGCTGCTGCTACTGCTGCTGCTGCTGCTGCTGCTGCTATCGCTCCCTCCCCAAAACTTGCTCGACTGCGGGCCAGGTCAGTCAACAGAATCTATACGCGTGGTGAGCGACGAGAGCGATATTTCATGCGGAAGCCAATCCCTCGGGCCTCTCGAGTGATACGACTATTCGACGAATCCGCCGCTGAGGTTTCTCTCGCCTCTGCTCGGACGCACCATCGGATAGCTATCGAATGCGGGTAGTGCTGGTCTAAACAGGTCGACGCTAGTAGCGGTTAAATTTATTACACGTTCAACTTCCCGAGTTCAACCCAGCGATGAGCTCGCCGCGGCGTGGAAGTGTGGGTATCGCGAGTCGCAGTTGTCGCAGCATTCGGAGTGCTATGATTATGATAATCAGATTATCATATTAAGAGTAACCTACAGTTGTATGGAGGCCGAAGAGTAATTATTATTTGTACCAAATATTTTCCGTCCGAAATAAATTTCACGAAAGGCTTTCGTCGAAAGCCCCATCTTGGCGTGAAGATCGCGCCGCCAAGTGCTAGTAGAGCGTTATACCACTGCGCTAGGCATCTCCGTACTGCGTGAAGGTGCGTTTGAACGCGTGAACACGCTCGCTTCTAGGCCAGACTAGTGCAGAATACATTCGCTTGGCTTTCGCGAGAGACTCACCGTTTTCGCTTATACAAGGTTTTTTCATGGACGCTGATCGTCTTCAAAGATTAGCGAGCGCCGTTCGCACTGGTGGTAAGGGATCTGTGCGAAGGTAGATTAAACAACATTTCTTGTGCAGAACCTTTAACGTTTTCATAGAAAGAAGAAGGCCGCGCACAAAGTCGTGTCTGCGGATGACACGAAGCTGCAGAACTGCTTGAAGAGAATGCACATGAATACCATACCTGGTATTCAGGAGGTGAACATCTTCCAGGGTGAGAACGTCATTCAATTCGCGAATCCGAAAGGTGTGTATACCTGAATTTGTGATATCTTATCAATTGATCGACGAACGCAGTTCAAGCCTCTGCACCTGCAAACACATACGTGGTCAGTGGTCCTTCACATACCAAAGGTATCTCTTCAACAACACGTCAAAATGGATTGTTATGCTCACGTCACTTTAAGCAATCGAGGATATTCTTCCCGGGGTGCTGAATCAGCTAGGTACGCACTATCAAGACAACTTAGCTATGGCTCACGTAAGCATCCCCATCACAGGCCCTGAAAACATCGCCAACCTGAAAAAAATGGCTGAGCAATTCTCCCAAGAAAGTGGTTAAGATTGAATATTAGGCACATTGATAATTTTTTTAATACATCCCTATGTTCAGTGCACCAATAACACGCCTCGAGAAGCCTTTCAATGTTTTTTGTTGACACGGCCCCCACACCTTTCCACTTTCATGTGTTTTCACGAAACACATCTTTCACATTCGCGTATTTTCGATGTTCTTGTTCAACGATCCAGTACATTTCGTCCAGTTTGTCAAGTTTTGTACTTGTGTTTGAGTGCTGTGGCCCAGCATGTATTTTTGATGTATACTTCGCAGCAAGCTGTCTATCTGTACCTTCAACGCCAGAAGACACAATGAAAATTTCGATACTCCCAGTGTCATGTGAAGCGATATCCTCTGAAAGGAGTAGAATTCTATAATGCGGCATCGAATAGTCGTGTAGGAATGGACTAGGGACATGTAATGTTGCACCGTCTGGGGCCCTTGCTGCAACCAGGAGTTCATGAGTAAGTTGACTACACTTCCTTATTTCAGCATCCGGGATAAAAGTGTTCACCTTGTAAGGTATCATTTGAGTAAATAGTACCGCATAAAAATGGTGTTTAGTACAAACCTTGAGCCCTTTATCGTTACATGTAGCATGAATAAGTGCTTTTAAACACTCAGTCTGTGTCTTCACCTTGCTGTCATATTGTGATACTTCCTAGGATAAAACGCGTCGTTCAAATGCTTCAAGCGTTTCGAGCAGTGTACTTACCTTCGTCGTACCATCAGTGTGTTTCGACTGGACGTTTGGTAGGCGCAATATCACTTTATTTTTTGATATCTTTGTAACCAAACCAATTCCCTCCAATACGTTTGTTATGTCATATATGCGTCGCTTTTGCACATGCAGCGCGAGTGCAGCTTCATTGAGATCCAGAGCATCGTTCGACGTTGCTCTGAGTAATGCCATGAACTTTTTGGTAAGTAGTCCGAGAGAGCTGTTTGCCTTTGGTAACAAACAAATTGACAACTGAACACAAGTAACGACACACCTTGCGAAGCGGCCCGTTGCTGCTTTCTCTCTTACCATAGTATCGAGATGCTTTTGCACATTCAACTGCTTGTGATGTTATAATTTTTCATATTCTTGATTTAGTGGCAGAGCAACCCAAAAATTGTTGGACCGTTGCTTGTTGCGTGGGGAGTATAATTATAGCTCGTTAGAGTCCGTTAGGAGTTCGTGCGCAGAGCACTGTTGTATTTTATGTCAACGAGCGGCGAACAGAGTTTCACTCGTTGTAACTGAGGATATAGTCCTGATACGCCCGTTGACGTTGTTTTGCCTCCTCCAGTGTGGAAAGGTTTGATTCACCAGTGATGGCAAAATCTGCCTACCTGTGTTATGCGAGTGCTTGTGCAAACACAAGATGAGATGCTCCGTGGGGCGTGGCTACATTTCAGCCCGAGGTGACTTTTATCGTTCACGAATAACATATTTAGTATCAATTGAAGTCGATCCAAATGATACAACTTAATACAATTTCGTCACCGTCTGAGGGCGGGGCCCCAGTTTTCCTTGTTTCGCCTTACACGTAGATGGTCTCCTACGAGATTAGATGCGTCAATTTCTCTTGCGTTACAAATGCTAAAGCCAATTCCTAACTCATCCTGATTAGGTTCTCTATTAGAACTATCATACCTTGAATATGGCGTTCTAGCATAATAAGAGATTCCGGTCTATACTATGGAGTTTTATAAAATCTAGACAATCTAGATTCTCAATATGATATGAATACGATTTATCTCTCCGTCTGGCAGACGGCGTCTGCCTATCTATGGAAAACAAGCATAAATTGACGGCTCCTAAGTCCTAGGGCGCCACGAAGACCTAGACCTTCTATACACGCAGTGACACTCAGGCGTCAGAGTAGTGTGAGTCTACCGCACTACAGTGATAGTTCGTGAAAACAGCAAGATGTCATCCTTTCGCGGTGTCCTCATGCATGGTCTTGAACGTGTTTCTCACTTGAAGCAACCTCATTCGAAGGAGTCACGACTGAGGCAAAACCACCC
>MDTD01036055.1_pt1 | contig 12558 bp, 6 predicted proteins | sample 811221 | NCBI WGS metagenome assembly MDTD01 (sample SAMN05326646, study PRJNA326480) | marine metagenome | isolation source: seawater | place: Pacific Ocean: South West | collected 2011 | reverse complement strand
GAGGAGGATGCCCAGAAGCACGGCGATGATGCCGATGACAACGAGCAGTTCGACGAGTGTGAATCCACGGTTCTTGTTCATAGCTTGTTCCAGTACATGTATGCCTTCGAATGCAGGGTTAGGGATGGATTGGAGGGCAGATGAATCATGGCGTTTGCGACCAACACCTAAATTGCGGTCAATCCAAATCTACTTCAATTCAGATTGTCGTCTGAGATTACTGCCAAAAGTCGATAAAAAGCGAAAAAACCGAGAACAAAGCATGTGGGCGCAAGAAAACCGGGACGCGGCTAGTGCCGCGTCCCGGTGGGAATCAATCATCTGATTCGATTGAATCAGCAGTCCTGGCCAAAGACATCGAGAAGGATCAGGATGTCGTTGACGTTGGTCGTGCCATCGCCATCGATGTCGCCAGCAGGGGTGTCCCATGCCGCGATCATGATGAGGATGTCGTTGACCGTCATGCTTCCGTCGCCATCGAGGTCGGTGCTGCACGGGCTGGTTTCAGGTCCGCTGACGATTACTTCAAGCGAGTCCGGGTCATCCGAGTCGCCCATTCTCCAGAAACCAAGTTCTGCCGCTACCTCCGCTGGTCCGACATTGGCATCGAAGCGGAAGTTGTAGACGGAAGACCAGATGAGGGCGTTGGCCCACTCGTTATCTTCCTCTCGATCGGTGCTCCAGGTGATGGCGCCATCTGCGATTTCATAGTCCCAGTCGCCGTTCTGGACGAGTTCACAGGAGTGATAGAACGGGGCATGGAAATCGACATTCGTGATGTTCGCGGAACTTGGTACGGGGACGCTGAACAGGCGGCCGGCTCGATGGGAGTTCTGGTTGTGGACGGCGTACTCGTAGTGCCATGTGCCATCGCCGTTGTCGGTAACGAGATAGCCCACGTGCATGAGTCCGACATCGTCGCCAGCTTCCGGCGTCCAGACCTCTGTGATGCTCGCACCGGAGGTGTCTGCCCAGGCCTGAATGGCAGGTGTCATGACGACTGTCGAGCCGGATGGTTGCCCGGATGTAGAAGAGTTGAACTTCATGTACCGGTAGCTGACGTTGTTGAACTGAAGGTCGTAGTCGTATTCATCACCTTGGCTGAACTGCTCATCGGTATTAGCGGCGACATACTGGCCTTCGAGGACGTAGATGCCGCCCGGGTTGAGTGATGGGCTGCTGTCTTCATCGCGGATCTGCAGCTTGCCTCTCATGGAGAAGGATCCGCAGGGGCTCTGGAAGAACGGGTAGATGAAGTCACCGGTGGTGGGATTGATTTCCGATCGCGGTGCCTCTGCATCCGCATTGAGATCGGCCCAGTAGGTATCTGCACATCCGATTCCAAGCGTGGCGCAGCTGGTACTCTGGCAGCTGCACATGGCTTCGCTGACGGCACAGAAGGAATGCTTGAGCCAGCTCAGGCCAACCTGTTCGAACCGATCGTTCTTGATTCGATAGATGTTCTGGGCGATGACTGGCGACTTGGTTCCATCGCCGCTTCGTGCCCATTCGACTTCGGCATCACCGGGGTTGCCGGAGGTTGTGCCGAACGCAAAGCCGTTGATGCCGTCGCTGTTTCCATAGTATTCCAGGTCCCAGCTGCCGAATGCGTCGGCGACCTTGTAGGTGATGATGTCGGGTCCGATCACATCGCAGTAATCTTCACCGCCATGTGAGAGGGAAACGCTCAGCAGTACAGCTGATCCGGCCAGTGGGGCGAGCCATGCTCGTTTATTGTTCATACTTCAAGCTCTCTCTACGAATATCTAGTGAATGCAAATGTGCAGTGGTGATTCAGTCTAACCCCGGTTTCGTGGATGAATGACTTAAAAACAAGGTTCTGGGCGAAAACATGGGGCTCAATGAGTACGTTCATTGATCTGAGAGGGGGGAAATTCTCAGCAGATGCCTTGATCGTATATATAACCAGCCTGTTTGTCCCAGATTTGCGGCCGAGTAGGTCAAAAGAGCAACATAAAGGCCTGTAAGGCCTCCGAAGAGCACTCCAGCGACCATTCCAGCGATTGTGAGCCCCAGATAGCAGGAAACCGCCTCGGTAATGGGTCGCGTCTGATGGGAATTCACCAGAAAGCCCTGATAGAGCGATTGGAGGAAGGTCAGAAGTGGAATCGGCACGGCCAGCCAGATTGCCTTCGTGCCCAGAGCCGCCAAGTCGGCATCGAGCCCTACGACATCCTTGAACCAGAAACTGGAGAGTGGGCTGGCGGCCAGAATGACAAGGAGCATGGAGAACAGGCCTCCTGTTATCCATGCGAATCGTTTCAGTTGAGCGTAGGAGTTGGGCCTGTCGCTGAGTCGTATCGCGACCTCGTTGTAGGCGATCCCTGAACTTCGGAAGAGGAAGATCAGGCCACCTAGCGGCGCCCAGACCGCGAGAGATTCCAGGGCTTCCGGCATTCGGGTCATTCCCGCTGCCCCGATGGGTTGTGCGGCAAGAATGAGAATGGGTGTTAGCGCAAGCGGGATATAGAATTTCAGAAGTCGGCGGAGGACCAGCGGCTGTTCAGCGGGCGGTGATGATCGCAGTGGGCCGCTGACAACGGGCCGGCTGCGGAAGCGGACATAGGCTGCTTCGACAATCACGCCAATAGACAGCGAGGCGGAGGCGACCGTGGCACCCGGCAGCTCGTTGGCTGCCAGAATGGTCAGCGTCCCGATCGTCGCGATCAACCGGATGCCGGTGCCGAAGACGATGACCTGTTTCATGCCGAAATGAATCAGCAGGCCTTGTCTGAATCGCCTGTCTGCAATGGCCCATGTCCATGGAAGAAGCCAGGCAAAGCTCTCACGCGCAGGATTCTGGACACTGGCGGGTATGTCCAGTGCGGGAATGACGAGCCACTCCCACAACGGGGTGAAGGCGAGTAATGCATGAAGGGCTGTCAGCATCAGTGCCAGGGTCGTCATGAAACGCTGGAGACGCCTGAACGAATCCGAGTCGCGGCTCAGCGCCGTGGAGGCTGCTAGCATCATGATGATCGGGGCTTCCACAAGCAGTCCCAGCGGGAACGCGATTCCTCCGAATGCGGCAAGCATCGTCTCGGCCTCGGGGAGGTGCCCGACGACCACGCTGATGCAGGGCATTTCGAGTCCCATCAGGCCCCAACTGGCCGCCAAAGGCCACCAGTCGTGAAACACGTTGGATTGGTTCAGTGAGGGTTGGTTCTCTTGCATTCGTTCTGTCATGAGTTGGGGCGAAGCACGATTGGCGTATGCAACGTCGAATGCACTGAGCGTCCGTTGTCAGTTGGAGAGGGGGCATGGTAGCACCATGGGCACATAAAAAGGGCCTCGGCACGAAGCCGAGGCCCTTGAGGAATTGAGCATGCGCTCCGGGGATCAGCAGTCCTCGCCAAAGGCGTCGAGGATCAGCAGGATGTCCGAGACATCGGTGGTGCCGTCACCATTGACGTCTCCGTCCGGCGTGCCCCATGAGCCGATCAGCTGAAGGACATCGTTGACTCCGGTGGTGCCGTCGCCATCGAGATCGGTCGGGCACTCCGGTTCTTCGTCGCAGCCAGTCTCTGGCCCGTCGATGAGCAGCGTGCCTGTTCCGAAGCTCTCGTCGTCCCAGCCGCCCACTCGGATGAGATAGGACTGGTCCCGTGTAACCGGTACTGTGAGGAACGAGGTGTAGTTGTCACAGCCGTCACCGTCGTCATTGCAGCCCAGCAGCTGCAGATTGCCGCAATCGGTGTTGGAGTAGACCACGAGGTCAGTGTCGTAGTCCGCGGTGCTGCATGTGCTGACGACCATGTCGCCATCGTCGCAGGCGACGTACTCGTACCAGATGTCGTAGTACGTCTGACCGTCGAACTGACATTCGCCATGTGATGGACCGTCGGTGGTGGCGGCCGTCGTATCGAAGTCGTAGCTGCCATTGCCGACAAGGAAGGCATCGCTGCAGTTGTCGGGATTTGGCAGCTGGCCGACATCGATCGTGACCATGGCCTCCTCCGAAGGACTGCCGTCATTCACCCTGTAGGTGAACATGTTCGAGCCGATATAGCCGGCATCGGGTGTGTAGATCACGCGACTTCCGCCGTTGGCAAGCGTGTATGGAGGCGTGATGCTGCCGCCATCAGGATCACTCAGCGTGCCGTCGTTGGGCAGTGAAGTGATGATGTAGTCGAGGGGATTGCCTTCGACTGAACTGCCGACCAGCTGGATTTCAACCGGCGTGTCGGAGTCGGTGGCGGCGGTGACGTCCTGGCAGCTTGGCGGGCATGTCTCGCCAGTAGAGGCAATCTTCAGTGACCAGCCATTGAGGGTTCCGACATCGGCGCCGGCATTGTCGCTGACAAGCAGCGACCATGTGCCGGGGCTTGCCTCGGTGTAGTAGTCCTCGAGCTGGCCAGGGCCGTCAGGGAGTGTCCCCCCGCCGTCATCGTCATAGGTTGTGAAGATGTCGTCGCTGCCGCCGCCTGAACGGTTGTGCAGGAATACGCTGGTGCCCGATGGGGATGTCAGCACGACCTCGAGGTCTCCGATGTAGGTGTGCGTGATGTCCATGATGACATCGACGTCTGCCACACAGTAAGAATCGGGTACCTGGATGGTGCTCGTGAACTGACTGTTGTCTTCGATGCTTAGGGGCGTATCGGTGGAGATGTAGGTATATCGGCCCACATCCAGCGTGACGCCTCTGATGATGAACGGGGTGTCGGGATCGGTTTCATTGATGAAGTTGATGTCCTGCTCGTAGATGCCTGCTGGGAGATCATTGGCAGCTGTGCTGAATCCCACAACAACATCCCTTGAGTCGTTGACGCCATTCAATGTGAACTCGCTGGGCGTAACGGTAACCCAGTCTTCGTTCTCGGCCGACACCTTGACCTGCGTTTCAGTCGGACGCTTGCTTGTGACGGTGTAGGTCTGGGTTGTGGTGAATGGTCCGCCAACTGGGCCGCCGCCGACCAGGTCGTCTTCGGGGGTAACCTCGATCAATGTTGTTCCCAGATCGAGGATGTGTTCCCGGCTGATGATGACGTCATTCGATTCATCCACGATCTCTACAGTGCAGGTGTAGACGCCATTTTCCCATGTGCTGATCAGCGATGTGTCGACGGTGGCGTCGAAGCTGTCGGTCCCGCCCGGGCTGACAGCGCCGAAGTCCTTTGAAAGGAGTATGAATTCACCATTGCCGTCGGTTGCCGTGACGGTCGCATTCCAGTCGATTGGATCTGGAGAGTTGTTGGTCAGTGTGTATGCCACGGAAAGTGGATCGACATCGGCGCCGCCAGCTGTGGCAACATGCTGTGTCGCAGCTGCGGGCGTGACGGACAGGCCGACACCCGGAAGTGTGTTGCAGACGAGGATGCCGGTGTTGTCCGGATCGAGATGGGGCTGCAAGCCGTTGTTCCAGGACACGGCGATTCGCCCATACCAGTCCTCGAGATCGTTACCGCATGCGGCGTATCCGCCATGAAGCTGGCCGACGACGCGATGGTTCTGGTCGAAGAGGGGGGAGCCCGACGAGCCGGGTTCCGTCGTTCCCAGATCCCAGTCGACGATGCGAAGATGGGTGTCTCCAGGTGCGTTGTAGCCATAGATCTGGGAGGGTTCGTAGTCGATCGACCATCGCTTGTAATCGGTGCTTGGATGGTGGATGGCGACGGAATACTCGCTGACGACATCCTCGGCACTCCAGCCGCAGTAGGAGATCTCCCATTCCTGCGGAGGCGACTGGTTCAGTTTGACGATCGTGAAATCGGACGGTGAGTAGGAGGCCAGGAACTGCGATCCGCTGAGGTACTGGTCCTGGGGCCCGCCGTCGATGCTGTTGCCTGGGCAGTCGAGTGGACCATCTTCGGGATCCTGGTAGTTCCAGAACGTGACGAGCGAAGCGGCGTTGCCGGAGGTGATGCCGCAGTGATTCGCGGTCATGAAGAGGGGTTCGCGATCGTTCCGCTGGTTGTTCACCATGAAGCCGGTGCAGAAGGTCGATCCACCAGTGGAAATGACGGCGACACATGGGATTTCATTTTCCCATCCCTCGGTCTCGTCGCATTCGACGTCATAGTTGCATGAGCCGGATCGTTCCTCGACATCGAAGGCGCCGTCGTAGAAACCACGGTAGCCCACGTTGATGCTGGTGAGCACGATGCCGTTCTCGACCATTGGTCGGACCTTGGCATCCATCTCGATGCTGATCTTGATCTCGGAGTCCGGTACCGGGGGAGTCCAGTACTCGTTGTCCGGATTGTTGTCGGCCATCGTCAATGGTCGCAGTGAGAAGCGGTCGTCGTGGGAGCTGATGGTCATCACGGCGTTCTCAGGCATGATGAAGTGCTCGAATGCCAGATTGATCGACAGGCAGTCGGGGGAGGCCACTCTGAGTTCCCACAGCCATGTGTCCGCATCAGGCTTGGACCAGGTGCCGCCATAGGCGGGGCCCTCGGTCACCTTATGGGGAACGGCATAGCGTGGCGCCATTCCATTCTCTTCGCGTGTGATGTCCTCCGCTGCCAGTGCCTCGAAGTCCAGAGTTGGAATTTCGATCAGCTCTGCGGACGGCTCCCAGCCGAACTGGGCCTGACCCAGGCTGCTGGCGGACAATGTAAGAACAGCCAAGGCACAGAATGGGGTCTTGCGAAACATGAGCAGGGTCTCCCTTTACCTCTCAATAAGAGTGGCCACGCATATCAGGGGCCACTCTAGGTCTCTCTCCGATACCCCACGGCAGAATAGCCCTTGGGATCTATATACAACCCTAACCCCGGATGGGGCCTCAATCAACTGCCGTTTATGGACTTATCAAGCCTCCAAGGCGGGCGACAGGTCTTCCTGCTCCTTCAGGGCCTTCTGATGGAGGGTTTCCTTGTGGATGGCCTTGAGGGCGACCCGTGCAACCACCACGCTGGCAACGATGGCCACGATCAGCCCGCCGTAGATCGTGATTTCACGAACCATGCTGTCTCCCTGGGGCAGGCTGCGTCCGTGTTCATGGATGTGCCTGGCCAGATCGGAGGTGTGTCTGGCGACATATCCCATGTACACCCCTGAGAAATTGCCGGGAATCATCCCTATGCAGGCGAGCATGAAGGGTTTGAATCGACAGGGGCTGACGGCGCCCATGTAGTTGAGCAGCGAGTAGTTCACAGGGGCCAGTCGGAGCAGGAACAGGATCTTGAATCCGGATTGCCCCATGGCTTCCTCGACGGCATATGCCTTGGGGTGTCGTTTGATCATCCGATTGATTCGATCGCGGATACATAGTCTCACGAACCAGAAGACGCCCAGTGCCGTTATGAAGCCGGCGAGAACCACCCACACCCAGCCCATCCAGAGCCCGAAGAGCGTGCCTGCGGCAATGCTGAATATTGATTCAGGCAGGAACAGGAAGGTGCAGATGAAGAAGATGCCGATGAAGGCCAGCGGGCCCCATGAGCCAAGAGACTTCACGAAGCCTTCGATCGAACCCATGTAGGGCTCGAGAAGGTAGATGTAGGCCAGTGCGATCAGGCCCACGGCCACCAGTATCCCCAGTATCCGAAGGATGATGTGCTTCCAGGATCTCTGGAGTGGATGCAGGTGTTGGCTATCGCCTTCGAGAGAGTGTTCAGGGCTCATCGGTTGAAGAGTCTACCCATCCCGAGGGACATGCTCAATGCTTGCCGGAGTGGCACGAAGCTCGATTTTTGCTCTGGAATCTCTGTTATCTGTTGAGGAAGGGTGGCGGAACGATCGGCGGTCCTTCGATCGAGTGTGTAGAATGTCACGCCTGATGCGGGTGTAGCTCAATGGTAGAGCGTCAGCCTTCCAAGCTGAATGTTGACGGTTCGAGTCCGTTCACCCGCTCTCGATGAAGCAGTGCCGCACCTCATGTGCGGTGCTGCTTTTTCTTTGGGTCGTCCAGCTCATCTCCGAGTGGTCGGATCCGTGTAGAGGTCGACATAGAAGTCGAGCGTCTTGTGGCCGCCCGATTCGCGAGTCCTCGCCAGGAAGAAGCCGGCTTGCTCGAAGAGATGTATGGCCGGGTCCCGCTCGACTCGGACATCCAGGACGATCTTCATGTAGTCCTGTCCGCGGCAGAATCTCACGGCATGGTCGAGCAGCTGCTTTCCGATGCCTTTTCTTCTGAAGCTGTCATGTACTCGCAGCCTTCGGATTTCCGCCACATCATCCTCCACGCACTGCACGCCGATCATTCCGACGACTTGTTCCGGGGACTCGGCCACCCAGAAGCTGCTGCGACCATCGTCGCTGAAATACCCGGCCATGAGATTGTCGATGTCTGCGCCTGTGTCGTTGATTCTCACATCGCCTTCGAAGATGCCTGCACGGAACAGCTCCTGTAGATTGGAGATGTCTTCGCTGCTGGCGGTCCGGATGGTGATCGAGTCAAGCATGTTGGTTGTCCGCAGGTGCGATTCGCCCGCTTTTTCAGTATATCCAACGATGAAAACTGTCCTGCAGGGGGTGGCAGCGGCTTGAGGCGAATTAGCCGCGTTCCATTCTGCACATGGAATAGCACCATTCCTTGAAGTCCTCCGCGAGCTGCGTGGTATCGGATTCGATGAAGACTTCCATGATCGCCATGCCTGCATCGCCCTCGTTCTCGATCATCTTTCGATGTCTTGTGGACAGCTGCTCCGAGCGAAGGAGCTGCCTGTACAGATCGCCGGAGGCTGCCAGCAGAAGGATGTTCCCGACCTTGTCCCTGTATTCCCCGTCCTCGCCGGATTGGAGATATCTGGTCAAGGCCCAGATCTGGGCGTAATAGTCAAGGAGGGTCTGCTTCTTGCTCTCGAGGAAATTCTCCGGATGTGCCGACATGAGTTTGTCGAGTGGAAGCAGGCGGTTGTTGCGCACACAGTCGCAGAGGCGGGACCAACGTTCGCGATTCGCCTCTGGCCGGAACTTGATGCCGCGTCGCCATGAAAAACCTTCCATCGTGGTGGCGATGCCTTCATCAAGCCAGGCGGGGAGCTGATCCTTGAACGTCGATTGGACGTACTGGTGCCATCCTTCATGGGAGCCCAGTGCCAGCGTGTCGCGATGCCAACCGTATCCATCGATGTCGTACAGGACCGCGATCCCGTTCGTCGTGAATCCGCCACGCCCAAGGCCTTCGAAGGAAGCCGCCTTGTCTGGAAGAATCATGCGGGTCTTGTTCTTCCACTGTCTCCGATCGGCGAAGAGGTAGGTCTCGAGCGACTTGTCTGGTGGCGGCAGTTCGGCTCCAAATGCATTCTGGTATTGGTCCAGAGCCATTTCATAGAACGCCGGCAGGATCTGCTTGAATCGCTCGCTTCGCATCGTCGTGCGGATGTCCCAATGACGTGTTCGGATCTGGGTTCCATCGATACCCAGAAAGCTCCAGTCGCGAACGATGGTTTCATCGCCATTGAAGCGGTCGTCGTCGGTCACGGCAAGCGGCGTATCCGTTCGAGTCGAGGGCTTTTGGCATCCGGACAAGAGCCCGATGGCCACCATGGATGTGCAGAGTAGGGTTCTAATGAACATCATGAATCGAGTCCCTCGAGTGCTTGCTCTGCCGTCGCCAGATCGGACTCGCTTTGCTCCAGTGTCTTCCGCGTCTCCTCGACGAGATGGGCGGGGGCCTTCTCGACATATCCCGGATTGCCAAGTCGTCCCTTGAGTGCGCCGATGGATTTCCTGAGTTCGGCAATGCGATCCTGGAGTCGGGAGCGCTCGCTTTCCACATCGACTTCTTCGTCGCTGCCCATGAGGTGCATGACTTCGCCATCGACATGGACCTGGATTCCATCCTGATCGCCAAGTTCAACTATCTCCTCGAGCGTGCACATGGCGAGTACGGCGGGGCGCACAGGATCGATGGCGTCTTTCAGTGATGTCGGGATGGCCAGTGTGAGTCTTGTTCGAGGAGGGATGTCATGATCGGCCCGTGCCCGTCTGACGGCATTCACGATCACCTTTATCCGTTCGAACTGACGCTCGGCCTCCTCATCGTGGAGAGCGTCGGTCTGGGGCCAGCTTGCATTGGCTGCGGATTGACTGCTGCTGATGCCCAGTCCCGGCAGACCCGGAGTGCCGGTTGCCTGTACATGCGGCCAGAGTGCTTCGGTTACGAATGGGCAGACGGGATGCAGGATTCTGGAGATGACATCCAACGATGTAAGGAGAACCTGTCGCTGCGCGGCATCATCGCCGACGGTCGGCTTGATTGATTCCAGATACCAGTCGCAGAAATCCCTCCATACGAGATCGTAGATGGCTTCGGCGCAAGTGTTGAACTGATATGCGTCGATGGCGGCATCGATGGCCTTTCGGGCTCGATGGATCCGCGAGAGCATCCATCGATCGATGATGCCAAGTGAATCGAGATCGCCTACCTCGCCCGGCGATTCGCTTCGTGCCAGTGCGAAGCGGGCGGCATTCCAGAACTTGTTGACGAATGAACGGCCGCTGTCGAACTTGCTGGAGGAGTTTCTGGCAAGTGGCTGTTCCTCACTGGCCTTGGCCTGGCCACTGAGCTGTCCGTAGACGGTCACCATGGTATTGGTGGGATCCCCGGGGCTCTGCTGGATCGGTGCCGTGACCTGATGGCCGGTCGGCGATGTGATGAACTCGGGGGTGAACGTCTTGCCTGTGTAGGGACAGACCAGATCGAGCGGCAGTCGGACATCCTGTGTTGAGGTGGCCAGTTGGGTCATGATGAACCGGAGGGCGTCGGTCCCATGGCTTTCGATGATGTCCCGAGGGTCGACACCGTTCCCCAGCGACTTGCTCATCTTCTGGCCAAAGCCGTCCTGGATGATGGGGTGGATGTACACGTCACGGAAGGGGAGTCTCCCATCGCGGAAGAAGCGGTTGAACATCACCATCCGGCTTACCCACAAGGTGATGATCTCCCTGGCGGTCGAAAGGGTGCTGCTTGGATTGAAAGCCTCGAGCAGACCTTCCGTCTCCGGGAAGATCGATGGTTCCGGCCAGCCCATGGTCGAGATCGGCCAGAGTGCTGACGAGAACCAGGTGTCGAGAACATCCTCGTCCTGGGTAAATCCGGCCGCTTCAAGCGCTTCTTCGATCGCATTCGAGTTGCGACCCACGCAGGCGAGAACCCTGACTTCCTCGTTGTCTCGATCGATCTGGAGGCGAATCGAAAGCCCCTCTTCAGTTCGATCGCAGAAGGGGGCCTGACACCAGGCGATCTGATCGGTCATGCCGTTGCCCAGATCTTCTGGCGGTGTCCCGGCCTCCGAGAACTTCACGACTCTTGACCAGACCGGAATGCGATGCCCCCACCAGAGCTGGCGACTGATGCACCAGTCACGAAGGTTTTCATGCCAATGCTGGAAGGACCGTGCATACCGTGGCGGCGAAAAGTGGAGCTCGCCATCCCCTTGACGGGAACCTGTTTCTCTTGGCGGAGGTGTGCCGTCATATTGCTCGGGGTCGATCGCCCGCATGGCTTCTCCGCGAAGTCTGTCGTCGGTTACCCGCACGAACCACTGGTCGCTCAGGTATGGCTCGATCGGAACATGGGAGCGGTAGCTGTGTCCGACTGCATGGTCGTAGTCGCGGATCTCCTCGAGGAGGTCGTGCTCGCGGAACCAGTCGATGATGGTGGATCTGGCCTCCTCCCTCGAAAGGCCGATGAGGGCTCTCGCTTCTTCGGAGACATCCTCCCATCCATGCCTGTCGGAGATGGAGGCATCTGGTCCCATGACGTTGATCGCAGCGAGATCATGGCGTTGGCCGATGTCCCAGTCGTTCGGATCATGGGCTGGCGTGACCTTCAGGAATCCCGTCGCGAAAGCCGCCTTCGGGTCGTCTCCTTGGCCCGGCATGATCACGTAGTCGTCCTCGACAATCGGAATCTCCCGGCCAACGATCGGAAGCCGGACGTATTTGCCCTTGAGCGATGCGGCTCTTGGATCCTGAGGATTGATCGCCACCCCTGTGTCTCCAAGCATCGTCTCCGGCCGAGTGGTGGCAACCGTTACATGCCCTGATCCATCCGCCAAGGGGTATCGCAGGTAGTACATGTGCCCCTTGACGTCTTCCATCTCGACTTCATCATCGGCCAGTGCGGTCTGGGTGGCGGGGTCCCAGTTGACCAGGCGTTTTCCACGAACGATCAGGCCTTCGGAAAAGAGCTGGAAGAAGGCTTCTCGGACCGCGGCCGCGCAGACAGGATCCATAGTGAATCGTGTGCGAGGCCAGTCGCACGAGGCACCAAGCTCCTGAAGCTGGGAGAGGATGGTGGCCCCGTATTCGTCCTTCCATTCATGAATGAGCTCGATGAAGGCTTCCCTGGTGTAGTCGCTGCGTCTCTTCCCGTCCTGTAGAAGTCGTCTTTCGACCGCTGTCTGTGTGGCAATGCCGGCATGATCGGTGCCAGGCATCCAGAGCGTCGAAAGTCCTCTCATCCTGGCATGGCGGACAATGACATCCTGCAGCGTTGCATTGAGCGCGTGGCCCAGATGCAGGATGGAAGTCACATTCGGAGGTGGGAGCAGAACGGAAAATGGAGTGGCGTCCTCGGGCAGCGGGGTGCTGACATGTCCAAGGTCCGACTGGGCCCAGGCATCACGGATACTGGGCTCG
>MDTD01117704.1_pt1 | contig 12559 bp, 10 predicted proteins | sample 811221 | NCBI WGS metagenome assembly MDTD01 (sample SAMN05326646, study PRJNA326480) | marine metagenome | isolation source: seawater | place: Pacific Ocean: South West | collected 2011 | reverse complement strand
GAATCCATCGAGGTTGGTTGGGGCGCACTTAAAATTTTCAGGAGGTCAGCGTTATTTTAAAAGGGGTGATATGTTGATATTAAGTGTAAAAATATTGTCCCATTCTATATATGATGCTATACGACGATCTTGTTCACCTTTCCTGGAGAGAACATGCCCCTTAGCGAAGCCGACTGGGCGGCGATAAGGCTCAGCCTCCAGCTGGCAACTGTCACTACGGGAATCTTGCTGCTTCTTGGTACGCCGCTGGCTTGGTGGCTTGCGCGGACAGGGTCTTGGCTGAAAGGACCGGTTGCGGCAATCGTTGCTATACCTCTGGTTCTGCCGCCAACGGTTCTAGGATTCTATTTGCTCATGGCCATGGGTCCAAACGGACCGATTGGCCAGCTGACCGAATCGCTTGGACTTGGGACTCTTCCCTTCACATTTTGGGGGTTGGTGGTGGGCTCGGTATGCTACTCCATGCCTTTTGTCGTGCAGCCGCTTCAGAATGCGTTTGCTTCGATCGGACAACGTCCGTTGGAGATGGCCGCTACCCTTCGAGCGAATGCCTGGGATAGATTTCTGAATGTTGTCCTACCCATGGCGGCTCCTGGGTTCGTATCTGCCAGTGTTTTGGGTTTCGCTCATACACTGGGTGAATTTGGCGTGGTGCTGATGATTGGGGGCAATATCCCAAGCGAAACCCGTGTGGTTTCAGTACAGATCTATGATCATGTCGAAGCGCTGGACTACGATAAAGCTCATTGGCTGGCGGGCAGCATGATGTTGTTATCGTTCCTTATTTTGCTCCTGCTCTTCTTGAGCTCTGGAAAGTCGGCCGCGGGCGGTCTGCAACTCCGTAGATGAGTGACGCGTTTACAATGAATTCACCTTCCGGTCTTGATCAGCCGATAGAGGCCAATTTTTGTGTGAAGTTGTCGGCATCCCCAAGTTCGGCAGAAGTATCGAGTTTTCAGGTTGTAATAAAAGAACAGCTAGCCGCCCGTGGGGTTACCGCCATTTTTGGCCCATCCGGTTGCGGCAAAACCACTCTTCTGCGGGCAATGGCGGGCCTTCAACCTATTCATAGCGGCTTTCTTCGAGTAAAGGGAGTCACCTGGCACGATCATGAAACCAATCTGCCTGCTCATAAACGACCAGTTGGATTTATATTTCAGGAAGCAAGTCTATTTGAGCATTTGACTGTGGCTGGTAATCTTAATTTTGCGAGTAAGCGTGCGCTTGAAAGTGTCCGACCTGAACAATTTCAAGAGATCATAGAGCTCTTGGATATTGTCCAATTGCTTTCGCAGAAACCTGCTCAGCTGTCTGGAGGAGAACGTCAGCGCGTGGCAATAGCTAGGGCATTATTGATCAGGCCGCAGCTGTTATTGATGGACGAGCCCTTGGCTGCTGTAGATCAGACGCGCAAATGGGAAATTCTTCCATTTCTAGATCGACTTAGGACGGAGTTGAATCTTCCCATTATCTACGTCACTCATGCGCTAGATGAAGTCACGCGGCTGGCGGATGACTTGTTGATCATGGAAAACGGCCTGATTGAGGCCAGCGGTTCAGTTGATGAAGTTCTGACTCGGCTTGATGTTCCAAGGATGCTCGGTGAGGAGGCTGGAGCCATTGTTGAAGGGATCGTCACTGAGCGCGATACGCAGTGGCATCTGGTGAGGATGGATTTTAACGGCGGCCATTTATGGCTTAGAGACAGCGGTGAAGTCCTCGGCCAGTCCGCTCGTATCAGAATCTTGGCTCGTGACATAAGCCTGTCTCTCGTTGACGAGCAGGCGAGTAGTATCTTAAACAGGTTGTCGGCAACGGTGATAGCCATGGCGGACGATACTGATCAGGCCATGGTTATGGTGCGGCTTGCGGTGGGGAAAACCGTGTTACTGGCCCGAATATCGAAAAGATCAGCTTCACAGCTCAAGCTTCACCAGAATCAAATGCTTTGGATTCAGATAAAGTCGGTGGCTATTCTTAATTGACTATCGTTATGAGTCAGGCTTTAAGCCCGAATTAAGACGATCAAAGATGCGTTGAAAAGAGCGCAGACTGGCTTGCCAACCGCTAGCATAAGGTCACCAACGCTAGGGTTGGTAAGCATTTTGGTAATGGTCTGGCTATCATCCAAATCTAGAGTGACCTCAATGTTTACGCTGACTCGCGTGATCTGGGTGACCACCTCTTTCAGCAGATTCCGGGCGCTTGTTCTTGTCGCGGGATCCTCACGAAGCAGAAACTATGAAGAGTTAATCAGCGCAAGAGGTTCGCAGCTGGACTTAAGCTTCATGCGCTCGGCGCTGATTATAGTGCTCAGAAGGGCAACCTGGGTTTGAAAAAACGACCAATGTTTATCCCGCTGAACAAACAGATCTGCTTTCAGGGTGGAACGCTTGGGGAAGTAGGGGAGTACTCATGGAGCCAAAGTTATTAACAAGCGCTTAACGATTAGCGCAAGCCGAACCATGGTCTAAGTCTTGTACCAACACTGCTGCCAGCAAAAGCGGCCGCAAACCACAGCCACCCGTGTAGGCTCGTAGAAGAAATACCACCAAAATAGGCGCCGATATTGCAGCCATAGGCAATCCGGGCGCCATAGCCAAGGAGAAGTCCCCCTAATACCGAGGCCAGAAGGGACCGTGCTGGAATGTAAATAGACTGCGAAATATTATTTGCGAGGCTAGCAGCTGCTAGTGCCCCCAGCATAATGCCGAAGTTCATCATTGAAGATATATCGTGAAACACGCTAGCATTTAATGCTGCGTTCAGATCGGGGCGAGCCCAGTACGCCCAGTGCGAGATATTAACACCAGTAGCGCTGAGTATCTTCGCACCCCACAGAGCAAAGCTGGCAGTTACACCCCAGGGTCGGCCCGCGAGCACCAGAGTCGCGATGTTTACCGCGGCCAGCGCGAGCGCTCCAGCCAATAGTGGCCATGGGCCTCGTAGTAAAGAGGGAGAGGTGACGCTTGTGGTTGCAATCACATCATCGTGCTTGCGCTTCTCATATGCCACCGCAGTCAGATAGACTAAGACAAATAGAAGCAGACTGAGCAAGATCCCGCCAGTGACACCGAACTTATCGGACAAGGCTATTGGATTAAAGCCAGGTGCGCCCTGCCAGTTCTGCCAATGAAAGGTACCGATTACCGAACCGATGACAAACCAAACTAGGGTGACCAGCATGCGCAAATTACCCCCGCCGGCAGTTGAGAGCGTCCCAGAGGCACACCCTCCTCCCAGCTGCATACCTATGCCGAAGATAAAGGCGCCACATACCACGCCAAGATTTATCGGAGCGATACTGCCGCGAATAGGAATGCCAAATAACTCATCCTGTGCGATTAAAGGGGTAAAGATCATGACTGTAGTGCCCAGCATGATCATTTGCGCCCGCAGACCAGCACTGCGACCCGTAAGTGCAATCTCCCGCCACGCTGCTGTGAAGCCGAACGCGGCGTGATAGAGAATAACACCAGCCATCACTCCTACAAGAAATAGGCTTGCCTGTCGCCAGCCTAAATTATTGAATAAGTAGGCAGACAGAAGCAGAATTGCGCTGGCGCTCAAGATCAGGCCAGTGCGATTTCGTTGGCGATCATAGCTTCTCGAAGTTGTTATTCTAAATGGCATTTATTATCCATTGTGATCGCTGATTAGGTTTGATTCTGTATTTAGCATCGGCGCGTATAATCCAGAGGGTATAAAAAAACGCACAATTGGGCTGTTTCGTTTTCGGACAGCAGGATACACTACTGAAATATTCTAACCCACTTTCGTTCCTGGTGAAGATCGTTTGTCTACTGTGCCAGTGTTGCTTTGTGCAGGCTGTCTTAGCCAAAGAACCATTAGCTATTGATCTGACGAATGTGCTGTGGGGGCCGCCCGGTGGTGGAAATCGCTTTCCTATTGGAGTACGAACTGCGAGCCAAGGTTCCGATCCTGACACAGGCGGGAACACTCACTACGCGATCTTTCCAGCAGGCTCGCATTTTAATTAGCACTGGCACACTCATAATGAGTTCGCTGTGGTAGTGGCTGGCGATCTGACCTTTCAGTTGGGAGACCAACCCCACGCCCTTTCCGTCGGAAGCTATGTGGTCATACACGGAGAGTTAACTCACTCCTTGACAGAGCCCAAGGCGCAACGGATGCTGTACTACTGGTGCGTCGAGCAGGTCCAGCTGACCTTCGTTTTGTTGAGTAACTCATTGTGAGCGGATTCTTTCCGGCGAATGAGATCAAAATATGTTGCTAACAAGCAAAGGTTGACTGTGATTGGATGGTCTTGTCGCATCGATAATTGGTAGACTTCGGAAAAAGCGGCTTTTATGCTCTTACTGTCGCTTATTATTAGGGTGAAATGGAATCCGTACCAAACAAGCTCCTGCGCAACGAGCAAAGGATATAGATCATGGCAATAAGAAATAAATCTCTTGAAAGAATCCTTAAACGCAGACTCGCCTTTGCGGTAGGTGTCATGTTGTGTGCTGGCCTAGCTACCACCGCCAGCGCTCAGACGAGTGCTTTGGCTGAAGAATTTCCAGAGGTGGCCAGGCTTTATAACGCGTTCGATGTTACTCAGGCTGCGTTTTTGGATGCGATGGCCGAAATCAACGCCAATCCTGAAACCATGCAGGCGCGGATCGAAGTCCAGATGCAGCTTGACATGGCGAAGGACATGAATGGTCATGCTCACATGGGTCATGGCAGCAGTGATATGCCGATGAATATGGGCAGCCCATATGGCGAACTGGAAATCCAGGCTCGAATCGCGTTGGCCAGAATGCTGCGTCAGAACCACTCGGATGCAGCCGCAAAGAACGCTTTCTCAGCATCGGCGTCTCTGCCTGAAAATGTATGGCGGGTGCTTTCCTGGGGTCGCAAGTTCGAGAGGGGTATTGCGAATATTTTTGCTGACGACACAACTTCACGAACCCAAAAGCGGACAGCGGTAGAAGTGGCGATTGAAACCTATCTGACCGAAGATGCCCGGCATGCCGTGGCTACCGTACCCAAGCACGCTGACCTGTATCTGGCGCATGAGCATGCCGACGGTGCAAAAACTGCTTTCCCACGGCTGAGTTCTCTGATGTGGACCAACCAGTGGCTGCAGCTTGCTTCGCTGGAAGCTATCGTGGTAGGTCAGCTGGACAGCCAGTTTGCTGGGAAAGTGCCGGTCACGCTGGAGCGTTATTGGGCGAAGATCGGTTCAGACACAGGCATGACTGTGTATCCAGCACCTGTTGATATGCCGAGCGCGCCAGCTATTGCGCCAGCCTTCTATTCTGAAGCGCCGAAGGCCGCGATGATTATTGACAATTTGAACCGGCTGAAGGCCGCTGTCGCAGACATCATTGCGTATCCTAACCTTGAGAACCGTGATGAACTACTTGAGGCAGTGGCAGACGAATTTACAAAGGACGATGTTAATATTTCCGATGAGATGGAGTATTTGCTCTCCGCCCTCAGAGGCGGGATTTTTAATCAGGGCGGCCCTGCTCTTGGGGACCTTGGGCGTTCTGAGCGCAATCGTTCAAGGGATGCCATGGACATGGTTCACACCATGATAATGTCGGGCCCGCAGTAGGCATTGGCCGGGCGATAAAAAAAGCGAGCGGATGACTCGCTTTTTTTCAGCCAGAGGCTGCTCAAATCGACAATCGATTGAGTCCGAATATTTGCTCGAAAAGCGCTCCTAAGCACTTTCAAACTGAATCATTGCTGCTTCGGACTATTCCTAATGTTGGATCAGCTGGATCTTTGCCCAATATCGACTGAAATTATAAAAGGTTTCACGCACCTAAGCTGTGTCTGCAGCTGCGAACGCGACTACATTGTCTTCTATGCGCTTGGTTCACTGATTATGAAGCCGCAGCGAGCCGAATTTGCACTGGCGCTTCAAGACGCTCGTAATAGCGTCTAATTAGGACTTCTGCGTCGCTGCTGCCACTTGCTAACTTACCAATGCGATCGCCGCTGAGAAGCAACAAGACCTGCTCCTAGTCTGCAAAGATGCTACAGAATGGGGAAGGCCACAGAAAACTAAGCAGATTCCGGCGATTCATGACACTGAGGCAATCGGGCTGATGGAATGAAAAGGGCTCTATAGCCTTCACTGTCGGACTTTTGTGTCAGCGGCGTGGGTCACTAATTGTGGCGGCGACAAAGGGATTGGCGGGATTCCGTCTAGTCGTCGCTGCCCACTGGAGAACGCTGCTCTCGCTCTAGTCGTTCAGCCAGCAGTGAACGATAGCCCTCCTCGTCAAGATGCGTGATGGCCAGCCAGGCGTGTGTCATTTCATCGCCAGTTCGGCTACCGCCATAAACCCATTGATCTGGATCAGGGTTATTCGGGTTGTTGGCGGTATTGTCGTACCATTGTTTCAGCACCAACACGGCGCCTGCGGGCAGCAGTGGCGCGACATCGGGCTCGTATATATGGCTGTGATGCCATGTCGCACTCCAGTTTGAGACCTGACTGACCTCTTCTGTGCGGCCGGTCTCCGGGTAGAAGATCTCCAATGATGCCGCGTTCATCCTTAAATGCCCATGTGGCTGGAAACTATCCAGTCGGATGGGATGGTCGAAACTGTGGAAGCCCTGAGTCATCTGATAACCATGAGGCGGGATAATCAGATCTTCCTGTGGCTCAATCTGGTACAGGGCAAGGTCTTGCTTGTAGACATCCTTAGTAGTCTCATAACCATCCTCATGGAACCACAAGCCGATCTCGACAACATTGTCTTTGACAATGGTGCCAGGAGCCGTCGCGCCCACACCGCCCGGAAACATGTGAATGTTCCACTGTATCATCGCGCCTTCAGGTAAGGTTCTGCAGACGCCTTCTGGAACCATCTCGCCCCATTTGCCCATGGCATATTCCGTGAGCATGCCATATCGCTCTAGTTCACCATCTTCGTCTTCCATCCAGACACTCGAATTAGCATGGTGAACGACTGCGGACGCATCACCCCGAGGCTTCACTTGAACCGCTTTAATGCAGCGTGAGGCTGTCATGCCAGGGTCTACGAACTCTCTGCTCCAGAGGTCATTGCCGTTCGCAGGAATGTCGTAGGAGCTGGAAGCCACGATCAAATCTGGCTGTCCGAGCTCGGCAGCAAAGTTCCATTCGCTAGGGTCCTTGACTTGTACTGGTGGTGGCGCCTTCTCGGGATCGCCCATCGGAGCACCGGCTTCTACCCAAGCCACGATCGCATCGATTTCACGCTGCTTAAGCCGCCAGTCGCCAAGCAGATCCTGAATGCCGATATGTCGATCGTAAGCATAGGGGGGCATTTCTCGATTAGCGACCCGGTAGGCAATCAGCGGTGCCCAAGGTCGCACCTGTTCGTAGTTCTCGAAGGCCATCGGGCCAATCCCACCTTTCTGGTGGCAGACCACGCAATTCTCGTTGATGATTCGGCCAATCTGGCCATTATAGGCCAGCTCGTGGCCTGACTGGGCAGCTACCTTCGTAGTTCCCGCCAACAGGGCAAAAGTGGCAATTGCTGACCAGACTCTGGCGTTCATCATATTTCTCTACCTTTTGACCAGACCGTGTTGGGTTGGAAACCAAATCCACGGCTTTTTTTGTTATAGATAGAGTCTACTCCTTAAAACCCTAGTAAAAAACCGGCATTTTGGTCAAGTTTGTTGCGGTCTTCATTTCCTTCTCCGCTAGGGATAACGGATCCCTGATCTGAGGCTTAAGAAGTGTTTTTCAGGGACTCGGCGCGAGTTTCCAGCCAGTGTTAGCGCATGGCATGTGTTTTTTGCGCGTGAAAAAAAGGCCGATCGGAAGTCGATCGGCCTTTTAGCCGTGAAACATCTTTCAAGCGTGTTGTTTTAGTCGTCGCTGCCAGCAAGAGAGCGCTGCTCGGCATCCCGCCGCTCGGCAAGAAGCTGTTCATAGCCCTCCTCATCGAGGTGGGTCACGGCAATCCAAGCGTGAGACATTTCGTCTCCAGTGCGGCTTCCGCCATACACCCACTGATCAGGATCAGGATTGTTGGGGTTATCGGCGGTGTTGTCATACCACTGCTTAATTACCAGGACCTCGCCCGGTGCGAGGAGTGGTGCCACGTCCGGGTCGTAGATGTGGCTGTGGTGCCATGTGGCGCTCCAGTTGGAGATTTGACTAATAGACGTCGTTCGCCCGGTCTTCGGATCGAACTTTTCTAGCGATGCTGCATTCATGCGCAAATGGCCATGTGGCTGAAAGCTGTCGATGCGAACCGGATGGTCGAACGAGTGAAAGCCTTGTGTCATCGCATACCCGTTAGGAGGCACGATGAGGTGACCATTTTCGTAACCCTCACGCAGCGGGTATAGGCGCAAGTCTTGGTTGTACACGTCGTTAGTTTTTTCAAAATCTTCTTCGTGGAACCACAAGCCGATTTCAACGACGTTGTCCTTGATCATGCCACCTTCAGCAGTGGCGCCAACGCCACCGGGGAACATGTGAATGTCCCAGCGAACCAGAGAGTTTGCTGGCATGGTTCGGCAGACACCTTCCGGCATCAATTCGCCCCACTTGCCCATGGCATATTCGGTAAGTTGTCCGTATTGCTGCAGCTCGCCGTCTTCGTCGTAAACGTAAACGTCAGAGTTGGCGTGATGAACCACCGCTTTTGCGTCGCCTCGAGGCTTAACTTGGACCGCTTTAATGCAGCGGCTCTCGGTGAGTTGAGGATCGACGAATTCCTTACTCCACAGATCGTTTCCTTGTGCCGGAATATCGTACGCCTGAGAGGGGATAATCATGTGCGGCTCGCCAAACATGGGTTCAAAAGTCCATCCGTTGGCATCTGGCAGATCGGCAGCCGGAGGAACGATGTCATTGTCGCCCATGGGTGCGCCTTGCTGTACCCATGCTACAATCGTATCAATCTCTTCCTGCTCCAGCCTCCAGTCTCCCTCAAGATCCTGTATACCAATGTGCTGGTCGTACGCATACGGAGGCATCTCTCGAGACTCTACTCTGAAAGAAATTAATGGTGCCCATGGCCGCACCTGATCATAGTTTTCAAGCTGCATCGGTCCGACACCGCCCTCACGGTGGCAGACAACGCAGTTTTCATTGATAATCTTGGCTACATCGCTGTTGTAGGTGATCTCTTGATCTTTTGCTTGTGCACTCAAGCTTATGGCAAGAGTAATAAGTCCGCCTAGCAGGGTGGTGTTTTTTCGCATCCTTCTCATGCTCGACTCCTAAATTGGGCGTTTTTTGTTCTCTCTCAGTAAAATACTAATCGTGAGTGCTGAAAAAGTCCATTTTTTCAGTGTATTTCAGAAGGCAATATGCAACAAATTGAAACATGCCACAGGGCATGGTGTTTGTGCGCTTCAGGGGCTTATCGAGTGCTGGAGCGCCAAAAATACCAGTGAATTAGCAGATCGGGCACTGTCATGTCACCAAAGAAAAGGCCGGCGTTTTGTCGGCCGCTCTAATGTAGACACTTACCTAGCGGACCGTGATTCGCTGATAGACGTTAGTCCAGCAACATTGATCGCCATTCGAGCTGTCGGGTGCCTCGTGAATATCAACTTTGGTGCTTATGATGTAGTCGCCTGGCGATGAGAACATGGCGTACACGCGGGCTACGCCGGCAGGACCAGGGATTTCGAGTTCGTTCGCTTTCGGTGCCCGCCAAAATTTGTAGCGCCGGTCGCTTTCGCTGTAAGGATTCTCAGCTGCTGGAGTGGACTCATGAGGCATGAATTCCACGTCACCCGGGCCTTGATATTTCATGAATGCCACGCCCATGGGTAAAGGTTCCCCGAAACGTGGGTCAGTTGTGTCACGTTCAGCTGGGTCGGAAGCGTTAATAGTTAACTCGACACGTTCTCCCACGCTCACTGGACCACCGCTGTAATCTCCGATATGCGCGTAAAGCCCTGGCATTTGGCGACCATCTTCGCCCAACCCAACTCGTGGTTGCAAAGCTCCCTGCGGTCGAGGGCGAATGAAGTCCAATTCATATGCTGATGCCCCATAGCGCCCAGGAACTTTGAGTTCTTCGTTGCTTCCGGTTTTGAGATACCACCACACATCAGTTTCGCGTTCGTCATTAGGCACGGTGACAATGAAAGCGCCAGTGGAGCGACCAGGTGGAAAGTGCGTGGGCTGAATGCCGTCCCACTTTGCAGGCTCGATGCGATTGGCTTCTCCGAGCGGGATATCCACTCCCTCATCATTCCGATTGATGATGCCAAAAGAGAAGCTTGTGGTTCCGTTTTGATTATCTATCCAGCCCTCTAGCACTGGTATGATTGGCAGTCCATCAGGTGGCGTCAGGCTAAGGAAGCGTCCATTGTCAGCCGACTGTGCCGACACTGAAATTGCTGTTGAAGCAAGCAGAGTCGATGCAGCAGTGGCTAGGAAGTTTTTCATAGATAGCATGGATGTTCTCTCCATTAAGTAAGTACAGCTAATTTCAGTGATTGAACGGTTGCTCGTTCTCACGTGCTAGCGGCAGACGCTAGGCAAAATGGATGCACGCGCATTTATTGAATTAGTTTAAGTTGCGCACGGTCAATCAGGACAGCTAGGATAGCGGCCAATTGCATTGGCGTCCAGATTTAACGAGCTGTAAACAAAGCCTTTATGTTGCTGTTTTTTTACAAAATGTCGCGCATCACAAACCGAATATTCAAGAGACAGGCCAGACAGTGCCCCTTGAGAATTTTGTCAATCGTTTGCTTTGGTATGTTCAGTGGAGCCCTTCAAGCGGCCCTTGACCGAGTTGGTGACTTTGCGCTGCTCGACGATCGCGGTGCGTTTCATCAGTTAAGCCGTTACCAACATCGAACAGCGCTTGTCATGATGGCTTATGACAGCAGCTGCGCTGAGATGAAGAGCATGGTGGAAAGCTTTGAGGCATTAGGTACGTCTTATAAAGCCCAAGGTATCGATTTCGTATTGTTAGACGCGAAAGATCTCAATCGGGATGTGGCCCGCACGTTACAGTTGCCATTGCCACTGCTGCAAGATGATGGGCAGCTTGTCTCGGATACTCTTGATATCAGACGAGCCGGAGATGTGCTGGTGCTCAATCCTCAACGGCTTTCAATTTACTACCGAGGCGACATCAGTGAGACCCTTTTAGAGACGTTGAGCGCTGTGGTGGACGGCACTCAAGATGACACAACTTCCGTTCAAACAGCTGGTTGCACAATTGACTTTCCAGTCCGAAGTCAGCACCGTCAAGTACCTCCAGACTATGAATCAGAAGTAGCGCCTATAGTTATCAAAAATTGTCTAGATTGCCACGTTCAAGGTGGAGTTGGTCCTTTTGCGATGGACTCCTACATCATGCTATTGGGATGGTCTCCAATGATTCGCGAAGTACTGCTTAACAAGCGCATGCCGCCTATGCAGGTTGACCCTTATGTTGGACACAGTTCAAGTGCCAGAGGCGTGTCGAAGCAGGATTTGCAAACGCTGATTCATTGGATTGACGCTGGGGCTCCGCGAGGGGATGGAGAGACTGACCCGCTGGAACGGCACACGCCAACTGCCAGCGAATGGGAGCTAGGAGAGCCCGACTACATTGTCCGGGGGCCGGAGCATTCAATTCCTTCTACCGGCGTTCTTGATTACTACTACAATGATATCGAGCTGCCTTTTGCCGAAGACAAATGGGTTAAAGCAGTGCAGTACCGTGCTGGTGATCCATCAGTGCTTCATCACTTGATGACGTTTGTGTCCGAACCCGGAGAGGATTTTTGGGGAGCAGAGCGCGTGAGCACCTCAGTCAGCCGCCGCTTCGTCGCCGGCTACATCCCCGGAAAGAATAACGTTTATGAGTTCCCCGAGGGGGTTGGCACGTTTATCCCCGCAGGAAACCGCCTGTCAATGCAGTTCCACTACGTCACTAATGGTCATTCTACCGTGGATACGACTCAACTGGGTTTGTATTTTAGTGATCAGCCTTTGGTTACAGAGCAACGAGTGCAAGCGATCGGTACGCGATTTGTGCTTCCCCCCAATACTCCCGAACTGGCCCTGCAAGCCAGCCACTTGCTTGAAGAGAATATCGTGATAACCGGGGTGCGTGCGCGAATGAATTATCGCGGCAAAAAAATGCGCTTTGTGGTTGAAGCGCCGAGCGGCGTCAGCCAGCAACTGTTGAGTGTGCCGGCCTTCAACTATGGCTGGCAGCCCCATTATCTGTTGGACATACCGGTATTTGCTAATGCTGGTTCGACGCTGCGTGTAATAGGGGCTTTGGACAATTCAGAGTCTAACCCAACCAATCCTGATCCAGATCTTGAGATTAGGTTTGGATTCAACAGTTGGGAGGAAATGTTCACAGGATATTTTACTTATTACCAAAGCTTCGACTGATATTGCGAAAATTTCTGGGATCGCCCTGACTTGAGCATTGAGGGCGCTGTTCGGGCCCACGGCCAGCTGCACAATGCCTATCTGATTATGCTTCGGCCGAGCGTGTTCCTTTAACTTTGAGAATCTGATTTTGACTGCCAGAAATCCTTGCCACGGAGAAACTCGTTCGCCGCGTAATTGTCTCTCGCGATTCGCTGCCAGCCTCTG
>MDTD01188191.1_pt1 | contig 12560 bp, 11 predicted proteins | sample 811221 | NCBI WGS metagenome assembly MDTD01 (sample SAMN05326646, study PRJNA326480) | marine metagenome | isolation source: seawater | place: Pacific Ocean: South West | collected 2011 | reverse complement strand
AGTAAAAGTATTTTTATAATTTAAAGGTATAGGAACTTCAGGATAAGTTTTATTTAATATCCTAACAATAATTTTAGCTTTCTCTTTACTGTTCACTTAAAGTTAAGAAGGTCTCTCATAGTATAAAGACCTGCTTTTTTTGACATTAGCCAAGTAGCAGCTGTTAATGCACCTTCTGAATATAAAGATCTATCAAAAGACTCATGATCAAGTGTGATTATTTCTTTACCACTAGAAAATTTCACCTCATGTTTTCCAATAACGCTACCCATTCGTCTTGAATTAAAATTAATCTTTTTTCCAAATGGGAATGAATTTTTATTTAAGTACTTTTTCCCCATCATGCTTCTTAAATTTTTATTTTTTCCGTCAGCAATACCTTTACCTAGCATTAAAGCAGTACCAGATGGATAATCTATTTTATTTTTATGATGGATTTCATAAACCTTACTTAAAAAATTTTTTCCTAATGACTTAGATGCAATTTCTGTCAAATATATTAATAAATTTACTCCTAAACTCATATTTCCAGCTTTTAAAATTGGTATTTTTTTTGAATATTTTTTAATCAAATTTTCCTCTTTTTGTGTGAAGCCAGTTGTACCAATGACTACTCTCTTTTTTTCTCTTACTGCTATTTTAAGTAACGCCAAAGTAGATTTCGGCAAAGTAAAATCAATAATTACATTAGCCCTCTTAAGAGAGTATTTATTATTTTTTTTTATTTGAATACCTCCTATTTTTTTTTTAATAGCCCTTTTTTCAGTTAGTGAAACAATCTTAAAATCGTTATTATTTTTGGAGGTTTTAATTAGACTTTTACCCATCCTACCCATACATCCAGTGATAGCTAAATTGATCTTTTTCATTTTTAAATTAAATAAATAAGTACAATAATAAAGATAATAATTATTGTCCAAATAAATAAATTTTTTAATATCTGTTTTATCTTATTATTTGTAGAAAAAAAAGCTGGTAAGACTAAAAAAAGTACTGCTATTAAAAAAATCGATGAAACCAATTGATGTGTCTCCATATATAATTAATTTCTCCAAAACTTTTTAGCTTTTTCAAAGAAATTTTTTATCACTGGATCAGGTTTATCTATCTCGATCTTATTAAATTCTTCTAATATTTCTTTTTGTCTTTTAGACAAAGATGTCGGGATTTGAGTAGTAATTTTGATATAAAGATCCCCTAAAGAACTTCTTCTTAAAATTGGCATGCCTTTTCCTTTTAGCCTAAATTGTTTTCCATGTTGAGTTCCCGCAGGTATTCTGATTTTAGATTTTCCTCCATCAATTGAGGGAACCTCGACTGTTGCTCCCAGAGCAGCGTCAGAAATAGAAATGGGAAGTTCATAATAAAGATTTTCTTCAGATCTTTTAAAAATATTGTGATTATCTATTGATATAAATAGGTAAAGATCTCCATTTGAACCACCTTTTGAGCCTGCTTCACCTTTACCTGTAAGTCTTATTCTTGTTCCGTCATCTACACCTTTTGGAATTTTTACTGAAACTTTTTCTTGTGACTGATTCTTTCCGTTACCTCCACATTGTTTACAAGGATTATTAATTGTTTCTCCGTAGCCACTACAATCTGGGCATGTTTGCTGAATTGTAAAAAAACCTTGGTTAGATCGTACTTTACCGTGACCATTGCAATATTTACACGTTGCAGGCTTTGATCCTGGCTCCGCACAACTCCCAGAACATCTACTGCATTTTTTATAAGTAGTATAATTTATATTTTTATTCAAACCATTGTAAGCGTCTTCTAAACTAATGGAAATATCATATCTAAGATCATTTCCTCGGTTACTCGATCTTCTTCCAGTTCTTCCACCGCCAGTAAAGATGTCGTCACCAAAAAAATCTTCAAAGATATCAGAGAAAGATGAGCCAAAATCAAAATTTCTAAAACCTTGACCTCCACCGCTATCAAAAGCAGCATGACCGAACTGATCATAATTTGCTTTTCTTTTTGTGTCAGAGAGAACATGATAAGCCTCCGAAGCTTCCTTGAATTTTTCTTCTGATGCTTTATCGCCTTTATTTTTATCCGGGTGATATTTTAATGCTAATTTTCTGTAAGATTTTTTAATTTCCTCTTTTGAGGCACTCTTATTAACACCTAAGATTTCATAATAATCTCTTTTTGCCACAAGAAATTGCTCCTTTTTTTGTCTTAGGCGCTTTTCTCTTTATCTTCTTTTACGTCTTCAAAATCTGCATCAACTACGTTTTCTTTATCAGTGTTAGATTTATTATCAGGTCCTGACTTACCACCTTTGTCATTTGGAGGATTCTTTTGTTGACTTTTGTAAACTGCTTCTCCAAGCTTCATTGAAACTTGAACTAAATTTTGTGTTTTCTTTTTAATATCCTCAATATCGCTACCTTTTAAAGACTCTTTTAAGTCAGCTATACCTTTTTCGATATTTTTTTTATCATCTGCAGTAATTTTATCTCCATGTTCTTTTAAGCTTTTTTCGGTGCTGAAAACGATACTATCTGCTTGGTTTCTGGCATCAACGGACTCTCTTTTCTTCTTATCCGCTTCTTTGTTAGCTTCAGCATCTTTAACCATATTTTTAATTTCGTCATCTGAGAGTCCCCCAGATGCCTGGATTTGAATTTTCTGTTCTTTACCAGTTCCTTTATCTTTTGCAGAAACACTTACGATACCGTTTGCGTCAATATCAAATGTAACTTCAATTTGTGGGGTACCTCTTGGAGCTGGCGGTATGCCAACTAGTTCGAAATTCCCTAATAATTTATTATCTGCTGCCATTTCTCTTTCTCCCTGAAGCACCCTAATCGAAACAGCAGGTTGGTTATCTTCTGCAGTTGAAAACACCTGACTTTTCTTAGTTGGAATGGTTGTATTCTTGTCAATTAATTTTGTTGAAACTCCGCCTAATGTTTCGATACCCAAAGACAGTGGGGTAACATCAAGCAATAGCACATCTTTTACATCACCCTGAAGTACGCCTGCTTGAATGGCAGCGCCCATGGCCACCACTTCATCCGGATTTACACTTTTATTTGGTTCTTTGCCAAAAAAATTTTTTACACCTTCAATTATTTTCGGCATTCTAGTCATTCCTCCGACTAAAACTACCTCGTTAATTTCTGCTGCAGAAAAACCAGAGTCTTTTAAAGCCACTTTACATGGTTCTAGTGTTCTGTCTATTAATTTTTGAACTAAAGCTTCTAATTTTGCTCTTGTAAATTTTAAATTTAAATGTTTTGGCCCTGTTTTGTCAGCTGTTATAAAAGGTAAGTTTATTTCAGTTTGAGTTGCAGAAGATAATTCAATTTTAGCTTTTTCTGAAGCTTCTTTTAACCTTTGTAAAGCAAGTTTATCAGATCTTAGATCAATACCGTTATCTTTCTTAAATTCAGCAATAAGATAATCAACTATTGTATCATCAAAGTCCTCACCACCTAGAAATGTATCACCATTAGTGGACTTTACTTCAAAAACTCCGTCACCAATTTCCAAGATAGAAATATCAAAAGTACCACCGCCTAAATCATATACCGCTATCTTTTTGCCTCCCTTTTTATCTAGACCATAGGCCAATGATGCTGCAGTTGGCTCATTTATAATTCTTAAAACTTCTAAGCCCGCTATTTTACCAGCATCTTTTGTTGCTTGTCTTTGAGAGTCGTTAAAATAAGCTGGTACTGTGATGACTGCTTTTTTTACTTCTTGTCCCAGATACTTTTCTGCAGTTTCCTTCATTTTTTGCAAGACAAAAGCTGATATTTGCGAGGGTGAGTATTTTTTATTTTTTCCTTCAACCCACGCGTCACCATTATCAGATTTAATAATTTTATAAGGCACTTTCGAGATATCTTTTTGAACAGACTTTCCATCAAATTTTCTACCAATAAGCCTTTTGACTGCAAATATGGTATTATCTGGATTTGTAACAGCCTGTCTCTTTGCTGGCTGACCTACGAGCTTTTCATCTTTGTCTAAAAATGCAACAACCGATGGCGTTGTTCTTGCTCCTTCGGCGTTTTCTAAAACTTTAGCCTGTGAACCATCCATAATGGCTACACAAGAGTTTGTTGTTCCTAAATCTATTCCTATTACTCTGCTCATTTTAATACCTATATGGGTGTTTATTTTTATGTATCAAGCCTTGTAAACTACTTTTTTTCATTGTTTTCAGTCTCATTTTCCTCAGTTTTCTTAGATATTCCGACTAATGATGGTCTTAAAAGCCTATCTTTAAACATATAACCGCTCTGAATTTCCTGAATAATTGTGCCAGGCTCAAATTTTACATCCTCAATTTCTAGCATTGCTTGATGATAATTAGGATCAAATTTCTTGTGCAAGCAATCAATTTTTAAAATACTGTTTTTTTTGAAAATAGTAATTATGTCATTTTCAATAATTTCAATATTCTTTAAAATATTTTCCTTTGTTTTATCATTTTTAAGATTTTCGTCTGTATTAATTGAATTTTTTGCTCTAGTAAAGTTGTCTAAAACTGCTAAAGCTTCTTTAGCAAATCCGAAGCCTCCAAATTCAATAGCCTCTTTAATTTCTTTTTCAAACCTTCTTCTTTGATTTTCAATTTCTGCTAAAGCTCTTAAATGTTTCTCCTCAGACTCTTTAAGTTTTTCCTCTAGGCTTTTTTCGTTTTTGGAAGCTTCTTTTCGTTTCTCGTCATCGGAGCTTTTATTAGCATCAACTATCTTTTTTTTTAAATCATCTTCCATACTTATGGTATATAATATCAGAAAATTTATTTTCTAGGCTAAAATGAAAAAAATTAAAAAAATATTAATAGGGACACATAATCAAGGAAAATATAAGGAAATCTCTCAATTATTGTCAAAAAAGATAGTAAAAATTTCACCTAAAAATTTACACATCAGTAGCCCAAAAGAGACTGGCAAAACATTCAAGGCAAACGCAGAAATTAAAGCTAAATATTTTTACAAACATTCACAGTTGCCATGTATATCAGATGACTCAGGTTTAACTATACGATCACTTCAGAATAAACCTGGTGTACATTCATCAAGGTTTGCAAAAAAAAATGGTGGTTTTAAATCTGCAATGAAAAAGATTATATCATTGATGAAAAATAAAAAAGATAGATCTGCTACTTTTTTCTGCGCATTAACTCTTATAATCAATAAGCGAAAATACAGTGTTATAGGAAGAGTCAACGGTCACATTTCTTATAAAATTTTGGGATCTAATGGTTTTGGTTATGACTCAATTTTTTTACCAAGAGGATATAAAATTACTTTCGGCCAAATGAAAAAAAAACAAAAGATAAAAATTGACCACAGGCAAAAGGCTTTCATTAAATTAAGAAAAAAAGTTAATATTCTTTAAAAGACTTATTTTTTGCTTGATAAATTTTCAAATCCTGAATCACAGAACCCTCTTTTAGATTAAATCTTCCGATTTTTCCTTTGATTTTTTCTTTAAAAATGAAATTTTTTACATTATTTATTGAATTATTTTTTTTCCAAACATAATAAATTAATCCAACTGCGTCATAACCTAAGATAGTTATTTCGCTAGGCATCATTTTAAATGATTTATAATACTCTTCTCTAAAATTTGAAAAATTTTTGAAATTTACTGATGGATAATAAATTTCTTTGATCGAGTTCTCATAAAAAATACTCTTGTCAAACCACTGATTTATTGTTGTAAACAGCACCTCATTCTGATTTACATCAGAAAAAACAAGCGAAGATAAAACACTTTTAAGTCTATGACCAAAATCAATTACAATTATGGAGTCAAAATTAACTTTTCCTAAAGTATAAATTTGCTCAAGTTTTTCTAGTTCTTTTTTAGATTTTTCATCTTCTCTTTGTTCTAATATTTTCTTTCTTATCTCAAGATTCTTTTTTCTTTGATCGTAATTGGTAAGAGTTTCTATTTCTCCAGTCAAAATTTTTGGATCGGAGTTGTATTTGAAAATTTTATGATATTTAATGCCAATTTTTTTAATTTTTTCCTCCACCGCACCAGCGAATTTATCATTAGGAAAAAGTATTACAGTTTTGTATTTTTTTTGTCTGTCTAAAAACTTTTTTAAAGCTATAAGTTGTGATTCTAAGCTTATACCAATATTAATAACATTTTTTTTAATTTCAGTATCCATATTTGACGGTGAAATAAAAACTGTATCATTAAATTTATAAACATTTTTTGTTTCTTGAAAACTAATAGGACCTATAATTACTTTTGCTCCTTCAGAAATAATTTCTTTTGTTGCTTCCTCCAGTTTCGAGGGATTTTTTGTACCAGAATCTCTTGGGATTATAGTAATATTTTTGTCACCAATTTCTTCAAGCGCTAATTGTATGGAATATAAAAAAGAATTCCCCAAATCTTTATATTCACCAGTAAAAGGTACTAATAAACCTATTTTAAGTTGTTCCTTAGTCTCATTACTCAACAAAGTGGAGTTTAAAAAAATGGACAAATAGGTTAAAATTAATAAAAGCGTTTTTTTCATATAATGAATTTAATTAAAAGTTTATATCTTGTATCAACACCTATAGGAAATTTAAATGATATTACAATAAGAGCAATAGATGTTTTAAAAAAATCAGATATTATTTTGTGTGAAGATACTAGGCACTCACATAAACTTCTCAAGCACTTAAAAATTAATAAAAATACCATTTCCCTCCATAAATTTAACGAAAAAAAAAAAATTACAAAAGTAATAAAATATTTAAAAGAGGGCAAAATTTTGTCTTTAATATCTGATGCGGGCACGCCAACAATTTCGGATCCTGGCAATTTACTTATTAATGAGTGTGTTAAAAACGATATTAAAATTATCCCCATTCCTGGAGCTTCATCAATAACTTCTTCAATGAGTGTGTCAGGTTTTGATCACCAGTTTTTATTTTATGGTTTTTTACCTAAAACACTAAACGATCTTAGTTCCGAACTAAAAAGCTTAAGAGTTCTGAATTATTCAATTATTTTTTTTATACCAGCTATAAAGATAAATTTTTATTTAAGAGAATTTAAGAAAAAATTCCTAAATAGAAAAATTCTAATAGCAAGGGAAATGACAAAAATTAATGAAACATTTTATAGGGGGGATATTGATAAAATACCTTTTTTTAAAGAAAATTTAAAAGGTGAAGTAACCTTAATAATTTCAAAAGAATACGCTAAAAGCGATTTTTTTTCTGATAATTTTGAAAATATTAAAAAAGAAGCAATTAAATATTTAGATAAATATAGCTTGAAAGATGTGGTAGAGCTCTTATCTAAAAAAGAAAAAATTTCGAAAAATAAAGTTTACAAGTTATGTTTGGATTTGAAAAATGGTAAAAATATTTAGAAACATTATTTTTCTTTTATTTATAATTTCTTGCACGCCATTGTCAGAGATAGGTAGGTTTGGCCAAGGTGTTGATATAACGTTTGATCCAAGAACTATTGGAATGCAAATTGATGATACTATAATGCAAAAAAATTTAGTAGCAAGATTAACACTTTCTGAAAAAAAATATTTTTTAATACAGGTTGAGATAATTGATGGACACATTTTTCTTTCTGGAAGTGTAATTAACCCAGAAGAAAAAATAAAAATAACTAAAATGGCATGGGAAACTAATGGTGTCAGATCGGTTAAAAATGCAATAACTATAAAAGGTAAGTCAAATTTTAAAAATACATCGAAGGATATACTGATTACAAGTCAATTAAGAACAGCATTAATAATTAATAAAAAAACTAAATCAAGAAATTATACTTTAGAAACTATAAATCAAAATATATATATTTTTGGGATCGCAATGACCTCAGAAGAGAAAAAAGAAGTTATAGATGAGGCGAATAAAATTTATGATGTCAAAAAAGTTATACCCTCAATATACTTAAAATCTGAATTAAGTAGATTTAAAAATTAAAAACTAATAGTCAATTACATCGGAAGAAAAGGCAGCTATAGAGGCAAGATTTAGGATATCAGACGTTGATGATCTTAATGGTGCCACTTCTATAGGCAAATCTAGTCCAATTAATAGTGGTCCTATAAGCTTAGCTCCTCCGAATGATTTCATCAATTTAGTGGAGATAGCTGCACTATGGAGTGCAGGCATTATTAAAACATTTGCATTACCAACTATTTTGGAGAAAGGATAAATTTCTTTATAAACAGGATTTAATGCTACATCAGGCTGCATTTCTCCATCAAAATCAAAATCTACTTTTTCATTTTTTAAAATTTCAATAGCTTCTCTAACATGTTTGGTGTTTCTAGAAATTGGTTTTCCAAAAGTTGAATGAGACAAAAAGGCTACCTTAGGATCAAATCCAAAAAGCTTAGATACTCTTACACACGACTTTGAGACTTTCACCAATCTCTCGGGTGAAGGAAAATCTTGTACATTTGTGTCTGCAACTAAAACGGTTCTTCCTTTAAAGACTATCATAGTCATACCAAAAATTGGTTCATCTTTTCTTGCGTCACAAACTTGCTTCAACTTTTCAATTGATGCAGCATAGTGTCTAATATTCCCAGTAACCATGGCATCTGCGTCTTTACAAGCCACCATTGACGCACCAAACGCAATTCTCTCATTTCTAATCAATCTATCGACATCTCTCTCTAACTGTCCTGTTCTTTGCAATTTTTTATAAAGATATTTCACGTATTTTTCTCTTTTTATTTTATCTGTTGAGTTTACTATTTCTAATTTATATTTTTCGTCTAATCCAATTTTTACTAAAGTTTCTCTAACTCTTTTCTCACTTCCAATGACTATTGGTTGGCCAAGTTTGTTTTTTCCAAACTCCACAGCCGCTTTTAACATATTTTCATCCTCTCCCTCTGCGAAAATAACTCTCTTCGGATTTTTTTTAACTTTTGAATTTATTCCTTGCATTAGGGACATAGAGGGATCAAGTCTATTAGACAAACTATCTCTATAAAGATCTAAGTCACTAATTTTTTTTCTTGCCACGCCTGTTTTAATCGCTGCTCTTGCAACAGCTGTTGGAATTTCACTTATTAGTCGTGGATCAAAAGTTGATGGTATAATATAGTTTTTTCCAAATCTAGGTCTGTCTCCGCCATAAGCAGAAACTACTTCATCTGGGACTTCCTCTCTCGCTAATAAAGCGATAGCTTTCGCTGCTGCAATCTTCATTTCCTCATTGATCACTTTTGCCCTTACATCTAAAGCCCCTCTAAAAATATAAGGAAAACCTATTAAGTTATTTACTTGGTTTGGATAGTCTGACCTACCAGTTGCTATTATTGCATCAGTTCTGACTTCAATAATTTTTTCAGGTTTAATTTCAGGATCAGGATTAGCACAGGCAAAGATTATCGGATTTTTGCTCATTGATTTTACCATTTCTTGAGTTACTACATCTTTTGCTGAAAGACCTAAAAAAACATCAGCACCTTTCATTGCCTCCTTTAAAGTTCTATGTTTTGTTTCTACCGCGTGCGCTGATTTAAATTGATCTACATTGTCACGACCTTTATAGATAACCCCTTTTCTATCACACATTATGATATGGTTGTTTTTTACTCCTGAAAGTTTAAATAAATTTGCACAAGCTATTGCTGAAGCACCTGCACCATTTACAACTATCTTAACATCCTCAATTTTTTTATTGGAAATATCTAAGGCATTTATCAAAGCAGCTGTAGTGATTATTGCCGTACCGTGCTGATCATCATGGAAAACTGGTATATCCAAAACTTCTTTTAATTTTTGTTCTATAATAAAACAATTAGGTGCCGCAATGTCTTCCAAATTTATTCCACCAAAAGTGCCTGCTATATTCTTAATTGTTTTAATAATCTCATTTGGATCAGAGCTATCTACCTCAATATCAATCGAGTCTATGTCAGCAAATCTTTTGAATAATACTGCTTTACCTTCCATTACAGGCTTTGATGCTAGAGAACCCAAGTTACCAAGACCTAATATTGCAGATCCATTACTTATGACCGCCACCAAATTACCTTTAGAGGTATAATCATAAGCAGTATTGGGATTTTTAGATATCTCCTTAACCGGTGCTGCAACTCCAGGTGAATAAGCTAAAGAAAGGTCTCTTTTTGTTGTTAATGCTTTTGAGGAATTGACCTCAATTTTGCCCGACTTACCATTTAAATGGAAATCTAATGCCTCTTTGTCCGTATAATGATCAATTTTTGATTTTTTTGTCATTGATAATTGAGTATGTAATATAAATGAGAATTAATCACTGAAAATTTTGTCTTAATTATGAATTTATTATCGTCTTCTACTGTATTTAGTTTCTATACGCTAATAAGCAGAATTTTGGGGTATATAAGAGATATTTTGATAGCTTTTTTTCTTGGCGCAAGTCAATTGGCCGATATTTTCTTTGTAGCATTTAGGTTACCTAACACATTTAGAAGACTTTTTTCAGAAGCTACCTTTAATTCAGCATTTATACCTAGTCTTACTAAAGAGAGAGCAAAAGGTAAAAATTTTGAAAAAAAGTTTAACGATGATATATTTAATTTTTTACTTTTTTGCTTACTTTTTATTATCTTTATAGCAGAGATTTTTACACCAGTTTTAGTTTATCTAATTGCTCCTGGTTTTATAGATGATAGTGGCAAATTTCTTAGCACTATTGAGCTGACAAGAATAACTTTTCCATTTCTATTGTTCGTTACTATTTCATCATTTTTATCAGCGATACTTAATTCTTATAACAAATTTGCCGCTGCAGCTGCAGCTCCCATTGTATTGAACATAATATTAATTTCATCTTTATTGGTTTCTTATTTTTTTGAATTAAATTATGCAAAGAGTCTTTCTTATGGAGTAACTCTTTCAGGAGTTATACAAATGGTAATATTATTTTATTTCACTAAAAAATTTTTTAAACCTGTAATAAAATTTAAAAAGATACTCAGCAAAAAAGTTAATCGTTTTTTAAAAAAATTGCTTCCAAGTATTTTTTCTTCAGGTGTAACACAAATAAATATCTTAGTAGGGACTATTATTGCATCATTTGAGGCAGGAGCAGTTTCATATCTTTATTATGCTGACAGAGTTTATCAGATAAATTTAGCTGTTGCGGGGATAGCCATAGGAGTAGTTTCATTACCAATACTTTCAAAAGCTATACAAAGAAAAAAAGTAAATGAAATTTCAAATATTCAGAACAAATCTATTGAGCTTGTAATATTACTCTCAACTCCAGCCAGCGTAGGATTGATCATAGCATCAGAAGAAATAATCAACGCATTATTTGGTTATGGTTCGTTTAATAAAGATGATATAGAAATAACTGCTAAGGCCTTAATGTTTTTTGGATACGGAGTTCCAGCTTTTGCATTAATAAGAGTTTTATCCAACTTTTATTTTGCTAGAAATAATACACAAATTCCATTCTATGTTTCTTGTTTGATTGTTTTTTTAAATGTTCTGATAAGTATACTTTTCTTTAAAAAGATCGGATTTATTATAATTCCACTAGCAACATCCATTGCCTCTTGGGTCGGTGTACTAATTTTCTTCTATCTTCTTTACGATCATAAATATTTCTTTTTGAAAAAGTCAGTTTTTGTAAATATATTGAAAATATTTTTTTCAACTTTTTTGATGTGTCTAATTTTAGTAAAAGGTCTTAATTATTTTAGTGAAGAATTGTTATACTCAAATGCCTTTAAGTTTACATATTTATTGTTTATAATAACTTCAGTAGCAATAATTTATTTATTGTCTTGCAAATTTTTGGGAGTATTTAAACTTAAAGATTATAATATTAATTAATTTAAATATATGCAAAAAAAACTAGTTTTTTCTGGAGTTCAGCCAACTGGGAACCTACACTTAGGAAATTATTTAGGAGCTTTAAAAAATTTTGTAAAATTACAAAATAAAATGGAATGCATTTATTGTGTTGTAGATTTACATGCGATTACATTATTCCAAGATCCAAAATTTTTACGAGAAAATATTCTTGAGACAACAGCAGGATTTATTTCATCAGGTTTAGATTATGAAAAAAGTATAATTTTCAATCAGTCATCAGTTAGTGGTCACGCAGAGCTATCTTGGATTTTAAGTTGTGTTTCTAGAATTGGTTGGTTAAATAGAATGACGCAGTTTAAAGATAAAGCTGGAAAGGATAAAGAAAAAGCCAGTGTGGGTTTATATATTTACCCAAACTTGATGGCCGCTGATATTCTTCTGTATAAAGCGACACATGTTCCGGTAGGAGCCGATCAGAAACAACACTTGGAACTATCAAGAGACATAGCACAAAAGTTTAATAATGATTATAAAACGAATGATTTCTTTCCTCTTCCAGAACCACTTATTCAACAAAATATTGCAAGAGTAATGAGTTTGAGAGATGGAACAAAAAAGATGAGTAAATCTGAAGAGTCAGATTATTCGAGAATAAATCTTAAAGATAACCCAGATGTAATCGTAAAAAAGATTAAAAAGGCCAAAACTGACTCTGAGCCTATTCCAGGAACAGAAAAGGAACTTAAAAATAGACCAGAGGCTTTTAATCTTTTAAATTTATTT
>MDTD01002944.1_pt1 | contig 12560 bp, 14 predicted proteins | sample 811221 | NCBI WGS metagenome assembly MDTD01 (sample SAMN05326646, study PRJNA326480) | marine metagenome | isolation source: seawater | place: Pacific Ocean: South West | collected 2011 | reverse complement strand
TGAAAACAAAAATATCCTACAAAATCTAAAATATACATATTAAACTAAAAATATTTTATATTATGAAATATAACATGGATCAAATAGATTTTAATTTTAGTCGACCTTTAGATTTTCAGAGAAATCTTAAAATTAACTTATTCGAAAATTTATATAAACCATTTTTAAAAAATAAAAGTGAAGATTTACAAATCAAACACTACAATTTTTTATTACTAGAACTTTTTTGTTGTTGGCATGAATCAAGAGATCAATTTTTAACTATTTCTATGTCTAAAAGAGGATACAAAGCAAAATCTAGATATAATCCAAATTCTATTTCTTCGTACCTTATCAATGTTGTGAAAAAGCTTGAGAAAGAATCTTTGATTGAATACTTTCCTGGCTTTTATGATGCAAAAAAAAATATAAGCAGACAGACTAGAATTAGAGCATCTGAATATCTCATTAATGAATTCAAAAATAAAAAGATTTTTCACACTAATTTAATAGATAATAAGAATAGAGAGTTTCTTTTTTTAAGAGACCTAAATAAAAAAACAATTGAGTACGAAGATACATTTCAAACGCATGAAATTAGGGAGATTATGAAAAATTATAACCTTCTTGTGGAAAAAACTCTTTTTGACATACCAAACGTGGAAAAAAAATTTTTAGTACGGGGTGACGGAAGAAAAATTTTAATCTCTGGTATGAATTCAACTAGTGATATAAATTTTGTTGAAACGATAGACATGATTAAAAGTTTTTCAGGAGCCTGGTGGAAAAAAATCGATCTTCATTTAACGAAACAGAATCTTAATTATTTTTGTATCAATAATTCTCAGACAAATTACATTGATTTATCTTGTTTCTTTGAAAATTTTCTTGAAAAAAGTTTTAACAAAAATTTTGATTTTTTTAGACGTAATAGACCAGCTTTTTTTAAAAATAATGATCAATTAAATTATTTTATCATTAAAGGTATAAAGTCTAAAAATTTAAATGGATTTTTTCGTTCATTTTTAAATGATCAATATAAATTAGGGTTTGAAAACAAAATAAATAAAAAAAAATTTGAATTATTAGCTAGTAATTTTCTGGATAAAAATAGTGTTTTTAATAATTTATTTTTTAAAAATATAGATTTGGGTTGGCAAGAATTTGTTGACAATTGTTTTTTTAAGTTAGTAAAAAAGTTCTCTCCAGCTGAAATTCCTATTTTTCAAATAAAGGATAAGGTTTTTTTTTCAAATTCAGTTAACAATATTGTGATAGAAGAAGTCGAAAATATATTCCAAAAATTATTTAATTTAAAAAAAGTAAATTTTAGTATAGGAAAATGTTATGATTTTAATTCAAAAAGAAATTTTTTTAATAAACTTTTAAGTAAAGAAAAATTTTCTAGACGCTATGTCGAAAGAAATAAAATATATTTAAACATAAGGAAAAATAAAGGTTAAAAATGCAAGTTTCGAAAATTGGACTTAATCAGCTTAAATTCAATAAAGGAAATAAAATATATACCAAAGGTGATAAAGCTCATTTTGCTTATTACGTTCATACTGGAAAAGTAAATATTTATAGTCCAGGTGGTCTTCTCTTAGGACAAATAGGAGAGGGAGAAATATTTGGAGAAAGAGGTCCATCATTAGATGAATCTAGATCTGTAACTGCAGAAGCATCAACTAATTGCATACTTTATCCTATTAGTGAAAAAACATTGAAAGAAAAAATAAAAACCGCTGATCCAGTTTTAAGAGCTATTTTGAGAAGCCTTTTAATAAGATTAAATGACATAAATAGTAAAAGTGAGGACTTTTGGAGAAGTTTGAATGTTATGACATCACTTTCTGAGAAAGAGGATTAAAGACTGTTTTTTCCTTGACGATGTAAAGAGTTATCCTCTCCATTTACTAGATCCCAAAATTGTTTCATATAATCATCATTAAATCTTGAAATACTAAATTTTTTATAATCAAATTTATCAGTAATATTCTTTTCATTTAGAATCTCTTCAGCGACAGCCTCACCTAGTACCGGAGCATACTTCATTGCTTGGCCTGAACCTAAATTATGGAATAGGTTATTGTAAGTTTTATCTTTGCCCAAAATAAATCTAAGGTCAGGTGTGATATCAAAAAATGATCTATAACCAGAAGCATAAACTGTTTTATCGATATTTGAAAATCTCTTTTTAGATATATCCTCATAACTTTTTATTTGATTGTAGGCTAAGGATTGATTCATTGGTTCATTCAAGTATTCACCACCATTAACACTCGTTAGATCGTTTACAAAGCTTTTTGCTATTTCAAAAACTGATCTTTTCCTAGGTTGATGAGCATGCATTTTATTTCCCGGCCAGGACCTAAAGTAACAAAGGTTTATGTAATCAGCTATAATAGGATATTCATATTTAATTTGCCTAGGACTTTCCATCCAGTTTACAACTGAGACTGGCTCTATCGTAATAGGAACTTTAATACCTATTTTATTAAAAAGCTGAGAACTCCAAGCTCCGGTAGCATTAACAAAATTCTTTGCTGAAATTTTACCATTGTTAGTAGTGCATCCCACTATTTCATTACCCTTACATAGAATTGAATCAACTTCCGTTTTTTCCAATAGTTCAACACCATTAACATCTAATGCTTCATAAAGGGTTGTTCTAAGATCACTTGGGTTAATTTGAAAAGCATCAGGCTCATAAAAATATGACTCATCATCATTTGTAACAAGAGTGGTTCCACATTTCTCAATAGCTGAAGAAGAATCAATTTCCTCAAATATTAAATTAATCTTTTTCATTCTGTCTGATAATTCTGACCAGGCTTGATTTTTTCCATCAGAATTTTTTTTTGTAATCCAAATGGCACCAAACTTTTCAAGATTAATACCTACTCCCCAGGTCTTCTCGAGATTTTGCCACATTGAAGAGCTCAAAGATGCCATTAAAGACGCATCGTTGTCAGCATTGGCAGACCTTACTATTCCAGAGTGTCTAGAAGATTCAGCAGCACATAAAACGGCTTTTTCTAATAGAACAACCTTCTCTCCAGTATTCTTTAATTTTCTTTGTATGGAAATTGCAGCAGCAGCGCCTAAACAACCTCCTCCAATTACAGCAGTATGATACATAATTTGCCTCAAATATAAATATTGATATAAATAATATATAATTAAAAAAAATCAAATACAATTAATGAAACTCTCTTTTGAAAATTTACAAGGTATTGGCTGGAAGGCTAAGATAGCGAAATTAAATATAAAATCAAAAATTGATTTAGTGTCACTTTATAATTTAAATAAAGAGAAATATCCCTTTCTACTAGAAAGTTCATCCAGGGGAAATTCTAACAATAGATTTTCAATTTTATTTCATAACCCCTCTATAGTTCTTGAAAAAAAGAATGAAAAAAAATTGTTTCTAGAAAGTTTAGATTTACTTTTAAAAAAAGAAAAAATTTCTCAAAAGGAAATGAATTTTAAGAAAAAAAAGATACCATTTTGTGGAGGATGGTTTGTCTATCTTGGTTATGAAATGGCAAGTGAAATTGAAGAAAAACTTGAAATTCCAAAATCACCTTTTTTGCTTCCTACTGCTTTTGCTGCGAGAGTAAAATCAGCAATAATATATGACCACATCGATCATGAAATTTTTTTTGTATCTGAGGATCATTCAAACCAAGAAAATGACCTAATAAGTATGCAAGATGATCTAATGAAAACACTTGATACTCAAGTTAAATCTAATTCATCTGGAAAGATCAAGATTTTATCTAAAGTCAGTTCAAAAAAACATCAAGATCAAGTAAGAAAATGTATTGATTACATCTATCAAGGAGAAATTTTTCAAGCTAATTTATCAAGATTGTGGAAATTTAAGATCTCAGAAAAAATCTCGGAATTAGAAATTTATAAACAATTAAGAAATAAGAATCCAGCACCATTCGCAGGGTTAATGAATTATAAAAAAAGTAGCATAATAAGCTCATCACCCGAAAGGTTAGTTTCAGTTGATGGAGATTTATTGCAAACCAGACCAATTGCAGGAACAAGACCAAGAGGTAGATCTGGCCTGATTGACATAGAATTATCTAAAGAGTTGATAAATTCTAAAAAAGAAAAAGCTGAACACTTAATGCTATTAGACTTAGAAAGAAACGACATATCAAGAGTTTGTATTCCTGGAACAGTAAAGGTGAATGAAATGATGATAATAGAATCTTACGCTCATGTTCATCATATTGTATCAAATATCGTAGGGAAAAAGATAAAAAATATAACACCTGGAAAAATTATTTCTGCAGTTTTCCCAGGAGGTACTATAACAGGATGTCCAAAAGTTAGATGTATGGAAATACTCGGAGATCTCGAAGGTGTTGGTCGCGGTCCATATACAGGGTCAATGGGATATATAACTCATGCAGGAGATATGGATTTTAATATTTTAATAAGATCAATCCTCAAAGAAAATAATAACTTATTTGTTAGAGCTGGTGGAGGAATTGTTGCAGATTCAATACCAGAAAACGAAACATTTGAAACCGAAGCAAAGGCTAATGGTATGCTAAAAGCAATAAATACTTTCACAAAATGAACAAGATTTTGACTTTGATTAACGGAAAGTTTAAAGATTCAGTTTCTGTTTTGGATAGAGGCCTAGCATACGGTGATGGTTTTTTTGAAACAATGCAATGGTTTGGAAAAAATAATGAATCGTTACAAGGAGTAGAATTTTGGAATAGGCATTTTAGAAGAATAATTAAAAGTGCAAAGATTTTGAAAATAAAGATTCCTAATAAAAATATCTTTGCAGAATACAAGAAAAAGATTTTAACTGTAGCTCAAAAAAAAAAGATTTATGAAGGAATATTAAAAATAATTATTACGCGTGGAGTTGGAGGTAGGGGTTATAGTTATGAAAGTAACATGAAACCAACTATTATTTTCATAGTTTTCCCAAATGCAACTTCAAAAAGAATTGAATCAGTAAATGTAAAATTTTGCAAGTCAGCTATTTCTGATAATGCAGATATTTCTGGGCTAAAACACTTAAACAGATTAGATTCTGTTCGAGCGAGATCTGAATTGAAAAACAAAAAAATTTTTGAAGGCATCTTTACAGATAATAACGAAAATATATTGGAGGGAACCATGACTAATATCTTTTTTGTGAAAAATAAATCTTTGGTTACTCCTTCAATAAAGTCATCTGGAATCAATGGAATAATGAGGGAAGTTATTTTGGTTTACGGAAAAAAATTTTTTACTGAAATAGTAATAAGGGAAATTAAAAAGAATGAGATTGAAAATTTTGATGAAATGTTTTTAACGAATTCTATTATCAAAGTTTTACCAGTAAAAAAATGTGGTAAAAAAAAATTTACCATATCAAATTCAACAAAGAGGTTAATAAACTTTTTCCAAGAAAAGAAAAATCTAGAAATTACTTAAATCTTTTTCAACCTTTTCCATCCAAATTTGATCGACCTTCAAATTTTTTTTTATAAAATCTAACTCATTCATTACTTTATTTTTATCTTTTGTAAGAATTAAAAGCTCAACTAAATTTTTTCTAGCATTAACATTCTCTGGATTAACTTTTTTTAATACATTTAAAAGTTTTATAGCACTTTCAATTTGATTATAATTTTTTTTTAATAATGAATATTCATATAAAATTATCTCACTTTCAGGAAAAAACTTTAGAGCAGACTTGTAATAAAGGTCAGCCTTTTGAATATGACCTAAAAACATGCATGTTCTTGCCAAAATCAACCAGCCTTCAAGATCATTAGGATTTTTTTTTAATTCTTGTTCTAGATAAAGTACAATTTTTGAAGGATCTAGATCGCTAGAGTTCTCATTGGAAATGATTTTTGATATTTCCTCATTAAGGTTTTTTTTAAATTTTATTGATTCAGGAGAACCTTTGAAAAAATATATTACTGAACTAATAGAAGCTATAGTAAAAAAAATTCCAAAAAAAAACTTTTTATTATTTTGTGGTTTATATAAATAAAAAGAACAAAGCAAAATAGTAGCAAAAGTTATTATGTAAAAAAAAATCATCTTCGATTTCTTTTTCTGAAAAAAATTAATGTCAGTAAAAATGTAAATAAAATAGGTATTAGCCATAACCAAATTGTATTAAAGCCTAATGGTGGAGAAAATAATACATAATCACCGTAACGTGAATGAATATAAGTAATGATCTCATTTTCAGATTCACCTTTTTCTAGCCTATTTCTAATTAAAATTCTCAAATCTCTGGCCATATCTGCATTTGAGTTTTCGATATCTTCATTCTGACACACCATACACCTAAGTTTTTTTCCAATTTTCCTAGCTTTATTTTCTAGAATCTCATTATTCAATATTTCATCTGGTTCAACAGAACTTAAATTTCCATTTGCAAAAAAAAATATAACTAAAACCATCAAATATTTCGTCATTCAATTCTCTTCATTATTTTTAAAATTTTTTCCATATCGACTTTTAGTATTGGTCCAACATGTTTATATTTAATTTTTCCAGAACTATCTAAAATAAATGTCTCAGGTAGTCCACTTACTCCCCAATTAATGCTATTAAGTCCATCGTGATCATGCCCAATTTTTACAAATGGGTTTCCCTTCTTTTCAAGCCATTTATTAATATCCATAAAATTATCCTTTTTAGCTATTCCAAAAATACTAAATTCTTTAGATAATTCTAAAAGGAATGGATGTTCAACTCTACATGGTGGACACCAAGAGGCAAAAAAATTTATTATCTTTGGTTCATCATTATTCTTTATGTCATTAAATTCAAGTAAAGGGTATTTACCTAGTTTCTTTAATTCGAAGCTAGGGGCTTTTTGAGAAATTAAATTCGACGGGATATTTTTAGGGTCTTCACCTAAACCCTTAAAAAGTATAATCAAAATTAGAATGAATAATATTAGAAACAAATATTTCATTATCTATAGCTTCTTAATAATGATATACCTCCCCCCATCACTAAGAAGAGTGTGCCTATCCAAATCCATATAGTAAAAGGGTTAAACCAGATTCTTGATGTCCATGATTCATTTTTTGTAAGCAAGCTTTGGTCACCAATAGCTATATATAAATCGCCGTAGATAGTTGAATGAATTGCAGCCTCAGTTGTAATTTGTTTCCCAGAATTATAAAATCTTTTCTCTGGTTTCATTATTTTTAAGAATTCATTATTTTTATAAATTTCAAAAATACCAGTTTGACTCATATAATTAGGACCTTCTAAAGTTTTAACTCCCAAAAACTTTACTTTAAAATTTTTTATATTTATTATTTCATCTCTGGACTGGAATTGAATCTTTTCTTTTTTTAAAATAGAGCTTCCTGTTGCTCCAATTATTAAAAGAGCAATACCCATGTGTGCTAAAGATTGGGCATATATCTTTAAGGGTATTTTATAGAAAACTTTTCTTAATTTATAATTTGAAATCATAGACTCAAAAACTTCAAATAAAGAACTAATTAGAATCCATGATGCCATGATGAAAAAAATAATGGAGATTACAGGTCCTTTAAAATTTAAATACCAAATAAATATAGATAGCAAAAAAAGCGTAACCAATAGACTTTTTAGTCTATTGGTTAATTTCATTAAATCATCTTTCCCCCACTTGAGATAAGGACCAATGATCATACCAACAATAAATGGAAACATTATTGGAGATAAAATTGAATTAAAAAAAGGTGCGCCAACAGAAATCTTTGAATTAAAAAAACTGCTAGAAATTATTGGATAAATTGTTCCGAGTAGAATTGTAAAACTTAAGGAAAGTAGAAAGATATTATTCAGTGAGATTGCTCCTTCCCTTGAAAGAAGATTTATTTGTTTGTTAACTGAGAAAATTTTATAGTTTTTAAGAAAAAAGTAGATACCTAAACCTGAAATTAACGATAAAAGAAGTAAAATAAAAACTCCTCTTGTAGGATCTGAAGCAAAAGCATGAACTGAAACAAGTACACCTGATCTAACAAGAAATGTTCCTAGAAGACTTAATGAAAAAGTAATTATTGATAAGATTATTGTCCAATTAGTAAGTAAATTCTTTTTTTCTGAAATTACAAGTGTATGCAGTAATGCAGATGCAGTTAACCAAGGAAGTAAAGAAGCATTTTCTACTGGATCCCAAAACCAAAAACCTCCCCAACCCAGTTCATAATAAGCCCACCAACTTCCTAAACCAATACCGCCTGTGAGACAAATCCATGAAACTAAAACCCATGGTTTCAAAATTTTTATAAATTTTAATTTATTATTTTTACACAAAAGAATACTCAGAGCTATAGAGTATACTATAGAAAATCCTACGTATCCAAGATACAATAATGGTGGATGAATTGCCAAACCAGGATCTTGCAGAAGTGGATTCAAATCAGCTCCCTCTATTGATGGAGGAATATTTCTTTCGAAAGGATTGGAAGTAAAAACAATGAATGATACAACTAAAAAACAAAGAAAATTTTGAATACCTAAGACATTTTTTTTAAATTCATAATTTTCTATTCTAGACAAAGAAAATAAAAATCCAAAAAATGTCATTACTAGTAGCCATAAAAGTATTGAACCTTCATGGTTTCCCCACACACCAGTAAACTTGTATATGTATGGAAGTTGACTGTTAGAATTTTTCTCAACCACCTCAAACGAAAAGTCAGATATTAAAAAAGAAAAAGTTAGACAAAAAAAGGATAGTAAAGCAAATATAAAAGTTAATTCTGTTATTTTTTTTTGCATTTCAGTTTGATTCAAGAAATTATTTCTAGAATAGTTCGTTAAAAGATATCCCCCCCCGAATCCTGAAATGATAAAAACAAGTAAAAGAAAGAAAAATCCAATTTCTCCAATCATTTTAATTCCTTTGTTTTTTCAAGCATACTTTTTACTTCTGGGGGCATATAATTTTCATCATGTTTTGCTAAAACTTGGTCTGCGAGAAAGGTTAAATCATTGTTAAGTTTTCCCTGAACAACAACTCCTTTTCCATCTGCGAATAAGTCGGGCAAAATACCAATATAATTTACTTTAATGTTATTTTTTAAATCAGTTACTATAAAGCTTATTTCCTCTATTTTGAGATTATCTTTTAATATTATTTTTTTTTTTAAGGCTATTTTCTAAAACCATACCCCCCATTCGAATTACCTCATTTGACTGGAATGATTGATCAATTATTTCAGATGGAGAGTAAAAAAATACTAAGTTATTTCTCAAATTAAAAAATAAAATTAGACAACCTACTGAAAATAATATCATAAGAAATGATACAGAAAAAAATCTTTTATACTTAGCTTTCATTTTTTTACTAAATCTTGAAAATCTTTTTCAAGATTTTTAGCTCTTTTAAGACTTAAAATAAAAATAATTAAAAGAATTATAAAAACAGTTGCATAGGATCCAACTACATAGGGTAGATGATCAGTTGATTTTAAAAAATTAATAAAATAATTCATTTAACTAAGCCCTACTAAATTTTATAACATCAATTTTTCTGATCAAGATTTCTCCTTTTATTCTTAATAATATTAAAGAAATAAAGAAAGATAAGAAAGCAATTGACATAAAGATTAAAGGTGTCATCATAGCAATATCAATTGATGGTGAACTAAATTTTGAAATACTAGCTGGTTGATGTAATGTATTCCACCAATCTACGGACCACTTTATTACAGGTAAATTTACAATTCCTAAAAGGGCAAGGATAGCAGCGTTTCTATCTCCTTTAGTTTTATCCTCATATGCATTAGAAATTAAAATATGTCCTATATAAATAAAAAAAAGAATCAACTCAGAGGTAAGCCTAGCATCCCAAACCCACCAAGTCCCCCATGTTGGTTTTCCCCAAATAGAGCCTGTTATAAGGGTTGCTAGAGTAAAACAAGCACCAATTGGAGCACAAGATCTAGAAATTATATCTGCTAGTGTGTGTTTAAACACTATTGAGATGAAGCTACAAACAGCCATTATACTATAAATCATTAACGACAACCATGCACAAGGAACATGAACATACATAATTCGAACAGTCTCACCTTGAAGATAGTCCGGGGGACTTTGAAAAAAAGCAAAATACAGTCCTAATAAAAAATTCAAAATAGCCAGAAGAAGAGCATACGGTAAAATTTTATCTGCTAACTTCTGAAATCTTAATGGATTTGAAAGATTAAACATTTATTTATAAATTTCCTTTAATAATAACTTTCCTATAAATAAGGTTAAAGGTAATGTAATAAAAAAAATTGCAATTAAAATAAAAAAATTATGGTTCTCTAAAATGTTATTGCTTTGATTATAATTATGCATTGTACCAAAAATTAAAGGAGGTATGTAAAATGGTATAATAATAACAAATTGAAGGATCCTATTTTTTTTTAGTTGAAGTGCAAATAAACCTGAAATTATAGCAATAAGAATTAGGGAAGGACTAGCCAACAAAATATTTATAATTATAAAAATTAAATAATTAAGATTTATTGAAAACATAATTGAAAATAATGGAATTATAAAAATGCTAGGTATTATGTAAATAATCCACATTGAAATAGATTTAGCTAAAATAATTATTTCTTTGCTATAACCTAAAAATTGTAATTCTTTTAAACTTCCGTCAGTATGATCCTCTAAAAGAAAGGTTTCAGCACCTAGAATTAAAGAAAAAAGAAATATCACCCACACAATTGGTAAATATAGTTGAGATAAATTGTTTGTTTCAGAACCAACAGCAAAAACAAAAATCAAGATTCCTAAAAAAAATAGTGAAACAAAACTCCATAAATTGGTAAGGCTAGACATATGTATTTTCATTTCTCTTATAATTAATTTAAACAAGTTCATCATAATTCAGACCAGGTAATAAATTTTTGTTTTTTTATTGTGTTAGTTTTTCTTTTTTTAAGATGGATTTTATTAGCCTTTTTTATTTTATAGTTTACATGACTCGACAACAAAATTGCACCACCAGAGTCTGAAAAATTTTCAATTAATCTAGAGAGTTTTTTTATTGAGCCTATATCTAATCCATTCATTGGCTCATCAAGAATCCAAATAGAAGAATCTGATAAAAGTAACTTCGATAATATAACTTTTCTTTTTTGACCGTGTGAGAGATTTCTTATTGGGAAATCTTTAAAATCATAAAGGTTAAAATATTTTAATTTATCACTTAAATTATAATTGGAGATTTTTTTATCAACTAAATTTAACCAAATTCTTAAATTTTCAATTATTGTCAAATTTTCTTTTAAACAATTTTCATGAGGTATATATAAGATTTGATTTCTCATTTTATCTGTAAAGTCTTCGATATTCTTATTCATAATTTTTATGAATCCTTCTTCTGGTTTTATGAGACCCAGAATTGTATCCATTAAACTGGATTTTCCTGAACCATTATCTCCAACTAAAATAATAATTTGGGATTTTCTCAATTTTAGATTAAATTTATTGAGAAGTAATTGACGATTTCGTATTAATTTTATTGATTCAATTTCTAAAACCATGAAAGCTTAAATTAAATTATCATATAAAAGAAATGAAAATACACCCTTTAACATCAAATTTCGTTGATTCCCTGAAGATAGTCAATGAAAAATTTCAATATATCAGTTTGCCTAAAGCAGAGAAATACTTTGGTTTTAAAATATCAGATCTTCCGTTTTCTTACAGAATACTCTTAGAAAATGTATTAAGAAAATTTGATGACTCAACTATAACTGCTCAGGATGTAAAAAATTTAATAGCATTAAAGTCTGGAAAAGAAATTTTCTTTTCACCCAGTAGAGTTCTAATGCAGGATTATACTGGGGTTCCTGCAATTGCTGATCTGGCTGCTATGAGAGACAAAGTAAAAAATGAGGGTTTTGATCCTAAAATCATAAATCCGGTAGTACCTGTAAGCTTAGTTATAGATCATTCTATATCTGTTGATAGTTTTGCTACAAGTGAATCTTTGGAAGAAAATGTAAAAATAGAATATCTTAGGAATTCTGAAAGATATAAATTGTTAAAATGGGCACAAAGTTCCTTAAAAAACTTTAAATTATTTCCTCCTGGATCTGGAATTTGTCATCAGATTAATCTTGAATATTTAACGGAAGTTGTATCTAAAAAAAATAATTTCTTGTTTTGTGACTCAGTAGTTGGAACAGATAGTCACACAACAATGGTTAATGCACTAGCAATACTTGGTTGGGGTGTTGGAGGAATTGAAGCAGAAGCTGTTATGCTTGGCCAACCAATTTCCATGCAATTACCTGAAGTCGTGGGCATTAAAATTTCAGGAAAATTGAATGAAGGCATAACTGCCACGGATACAGTGCTATTCTTAACTGAAAAGCTGAGAAAGCTAAATGTTGTTGGTAAATTTGTTGAATTCTTTGGACCTGGACTAAAAAATTTAAATCTTTCAGAAAGATCTACGATTTCTAATATGGCACCTGAATATGGGGCAACTTGCGGTTTTTTCCCAATAGATCTCGAAACCATAAAGTACCTTAAAATGACTGGAAGAGAGAAAACTCAAATAAATATAATTGAAAAAT
>MDTD01178079.1_pt1 | contig 12561 bp, 14 predicted proteins | sample 811221 | NCBI WGS metagenome assembly MDTD01 (sample SAMN05326646, study PRJNA326480) | marine metagenome | isolation source: seawater | place: Pacific Ocean: South West | collected 2011 | reverse complement strand
TTTTAAATGTCCCCCATTTTATTTAAAGAAAAAAAGCTAACATAATTTATACGTAAAGAGGAGTCGTTGATAAAAAATTAATTTCTACCTAGGGTTTTATTTTACTTTTGCGAATTGGCCACCATCACGGTATCTCCATAGCCATTTCTCCATAGCCTGCTCAACATCTTTTGGTACAACGTTTAAGTCTTTGATCGTATGATGTTTGTTGGAAACTACATTATCTGCCTCTGACAAGATCTCACATTGATCCTTGGTCAAAATAGGAGGAACTGGTAACAAATCTAAAATAGAACTCTGTATTTTTGCGATAGACATCGGCATTTCAATAACAAATCTTTTTTTTCTGATAGTGGTCATAATAGATTTTACCATTTCTCCAAATTTAATTTCTTTAGGCCCACCTATTTCATATATTACCCCTTCGTTTTTTTTTATTTCAATTGCTTTAATGATAGATTCTGCTACGTCAGTAACTAATATAGGCTGAAACTTATAGTTAATTCTAACAACAGGAATTATTGGCGAAAAACTCAATTTTGAAAACAAGTTCGTAAAATTATCTTCGGGCCCACAAACAACGCTTGGTCTAATTATTACAGTATTTTTAAAATTTGCTCGTGATATTTCTTCTCCAGAAAATTTAGATCTTTGATATAAAGATTTAGAATTTTTATTAGCCCCAATAGCACTTACATGAATATATTTCTTAATATTATGTTTAGCACATAATTTTGAGATTATATCCGGAAGTTCAGAGTGTATTTTTAAAAATTTTTGTTTTCTATTTTCGAAAAGTATGCCTATTAGATTTATCACAACATCAGAATTGCGAATAGCCTCGTCAATTCTTTCGAAATTACTCATTTTAAAATCTAATAGTTCTATGGCTCCTGGAGGAGCTTGCGTTTTGAGATAACCTTTTTGAAAGGGATTTCTTGTAGGAATAATGCATCTATAGTGTTTATTCGTCAAATTTCGAACAAGATATCGTCCTATAAATCCACCACCACCAAGTATTGTTGCTATTGGGTTATTGTTCATGGTAATTAGATAATATGGTAAAAATTCATAGAATAAAAGGAGACATTACACCTGAAATTGTAAAATCTTTTAAAAACAGTGTGGCAATTGATACAGAGGCTACAGGTCTTCAGATACCAGAAAGAGATAAATTAAGTTTGATTCAAATATGTGGTGAAAATGAAGATGTTTATATAATACAACCAGATAGAAATAAATATAAAGCTCCAAATCTTGTTTCAGTATTAGAAAATAAGAAAATTTTAAAAATTGGCCATTTTCTTAGATTTGATAAAAGTGCAATAGAGTATTTTTTAAAGTGTAAAATAAATAATATTTTTGATACCAAGATAGCTTCTAAAGTTGTGCGAACATATACAGACCAGCACGGGTTAAAAAATTTAGTTTTTGAATTCTGTAATAAAAATTTAGATAAAAGACAGGGAAGTTCAGATTGGAATAAAGATATTAGTGAATTGACAGATAAGCAGCTAGAGTATGCTGCTGGAGATGTAATATATTTACATAAAATTAAGGATCAATTAGAGAGAATGCTAGTTAGGGAAAAGAGAATGGATCTGTTTAATCGTTGTATTCAGTTTTTAGATACAAGGATAGAATTAGACCACAATGGATTTAAATTCGATATTTTTGAACATTAATGAGAAAAAATAAATTTATAAGTATTGCAAAATCTGCTGCATCATTTCAAATCAAAGAATTAAAAAAAATCAATAAAGTATTTAATAAATCTTTTCTAAAAGCTATAGATCTAATTTCAAATTGTAAAGGTAAAGTAATTTCAGCTGGTATAGGAAAAAGTGGATTAATAGCAAGAAAAGTCTCTGCAACTTTATCTTCGGTTGGCATTTCATCTTTTTATTTAAATCCTGGTGAAGCTAATCATGGTGATTTAGGACAAATTGATAAGAGGGACATCTTATTGGTTTTTTCTTACTCTGGAAATACTTTTGAAATATCAAATATGTTAAAATACGCAAACAGATTTAACATTAAAATTATCGGCGTTGCCTCAAAAAAAGAAAGTATTCTTCTAAAAGCAAGTGATATAAAAATTCTTTTACCAACTGTTATAGAGGCAGATCCTACAAAAATGGTGCCGACGAGTTCAACCTCGATTACATTATTATTTGGGGATTGCCTCGCGATAGCTTTAATGCATAAGCTTAAATTTTCAAAAGATCGGTTTAAAGTTTTCCATCCTGGAGGAAATATAGGAAAAAATCTTCTCACTGTTAAAGATATCATGATTTCTGGTAATAAGATGCCGACGATACAGGTAAATAAAAATATTCATGATGCAATTAAAATTATTAATGAAAAAAAACTTGGTTTGGTTGTTGTTTTGCAAAATAAAAAGATACAAGGAATCATAACGGATGGTGATGCTAGACGTAGCATGAAATATTTTACTGAAAAAATTTCTATAAAAAGGATAATGACTAAAAATCCATTTACAGTTAGCGAAGATTTACTTGCCTCAAAAGCTTTATCTTTAATGAATGATAAAAAAATTACAAGCTTGCTAGTTGTAAAAGGGAAAAATAATTTAAAAAAAAGTGTTAAAAATTTAGCTGGAATAGTGCATATACACTCACTTTTAGAATACGGAATAAAATGAACATAAAAAAAAGAAAAAGATTTTTAGTTCAAATAATTCTATTTATTGTAGCCTCGCTGATGATTTTTTTTACTTATTATAACAATGATAGTAAAATTTCCTCTAAGTCTTTATCTCAAAAAAATATTGAAACTGACAAAGATGATACAGGTCTAAAAGTCGGAGAGGAGACAAAAAAAGATGATGAATTTAATTATTTTGAAAATGTTGAATATAACGGCATAGATCTTAATGGTAATCGCTATGTTGTAAAATCAAAATCTGCAAAATTTAAATCAGACTTTCCAGAATTGATAAAAATGACCTCAATGACAGCAATTTTTTACTTTAAGGATAATACTACACTTAAAATTTTTGGAAATTATGGATCCTATAATAATAAAACTTTTGATATGGAATTTAGGGAAGAAATATTGGCTGAATATAACGATAATTTTATGTATGCTGATAATTTGAATTACCTGAATGATAAAAGTTTCTTAGAAATTTTTGGAAATGTTAAATTGGAGAATAACGATGGTGAGGTGGTATCAGACAGAATAGAGCTTGATTTGAAAACAAAAAAAGCTAAATTTTCAATGCTTAATGATAATACTGTAAGGGCCAAAGTAAAATGAGAAAAGGATTCAGAATAATAAAATTTAAAAAAAGTAAACCAATACTTAGTGTAAAAGATGTAAATAAATCCTTTGATGGTCGACCAATATTAAAAAAAATTTCATTAGAGCTGTACCCAGGAGAAATTGTTGGGCTTTTGGGTCCTAACGGTTCAGGTAAATCTACTTTATACAGTATTATAATAGGTGAACACTCGACAGATAATGGAAAAATTTTATTAAACGGAAAAGAGATTCAAGATGAGCCTATACACGAGAGAGCTAAAAGCGGGATTGGATATTTAAGTCAACAGAGAAGTGTATTTGGAATGTCGGTTTATGATAATTTACTTGGTGTTTGTCAGTTATCAATTAAAGATCAGGAAAAACAAATCTCTACAGTCGAAAAATTGTTAGATGAATTTAATTTACAGCATTTAAGAAATTTACATAGTCAGGTACTAAGTGGTGGAGAAGTAAGAAGATTAATGATGGCAAGGATACTAATAAACAAACCAAAAGTAATTTTGCTCGATGAACCAATGGCAGCTTTGGATCCGATTGTGGTGCAGGATATCCAAAAATATATTTTAAAAATTCAATCATACGGATGTGCAATACTAGTTACTGATCACCAGGTAAAAAATCTCTTCGATGTTGTTGACAGAGCATATGTTCTTGGCGAACAATCAATTATCGCCGATGGTACGCCAAATGAAATACTTAAATCATCTAAAGCTATTAAATTATACTTTGGACCTCAATATAAATAAACATATAAATGCTTCACAAAAAATTTGATATTATTAATTCAAAAAAAATTTCAAATTTTAAAAAAATAATTAGTGTCGATGGTGACAAATCTTCTTCTATCAGGGCATTGTTATTAAGTTCAATAAGTGAAAATATATCGACAATAGAAAATTTACTTGAGTCAGAAGACGTTGATTCCACAAGAAAATGCCTTAAAAAATTAGGGGTGGTTATAAAAAAAAACAGTAAAAAATACTATATTTACGGACAAGGACTCGGTTCATTATCTGCAAAAAAGAATATGAAATTAAACTTCGGTAATTCTGGAACCCTAGCAAGATTGTTAATCGGAATATTAAGTACGACACCAGAAATAGAATTAAATTTAGACGGAGATAATTCGTTAAGAAAAAGAAATATGAAATCTTTAAAAAAATTGATGTCCGAATTTGGCGCTTTATTCAGCCCAAGCACAAAAGATTATTTGCCATTTAAAATCAAGTCTTCTGATATGCCTATAGGTATTGACTACGTTGCTGGAAAATCTGCTCAGTTAAAAAGCGCTGTAATGCTAGCTGGTTTAAATTCTTTTGGTAATACAAATATTGTAGAAAAACATAAAAGTAGAAATCACACCGAACTACTTCTAAAAAAAAATATAAAATCAATTAAAATAAATAACGCTAGAGGAATAAGTAAAATTAAAATCTTTGGAAAGCAGACATTAAAATCAAATACCATTAAAATATTTGGAGACCCATCATCTGCTGCTTTTTTTGTGGCTCTTACGATTTTAAAAAAAAATTCTCAATTATACATAAAAAACGTTTTATTAAATCGAACAAGGATAGGATTTTATGATTTATTAAAAAAATTTGGTGCCAAAATAGTTTTTAAAAATATAAGAAAATCTAATAATGAAACAATTGGAGATATTTTTGTAAAAAGTTGTAAGTTAAAACCTATTACAGCAAACTCTAAATATTATTATAATTCTACTGACGAGTACCCTATTCTTTTCGTAATTGCGGCTTTAATAGATGGGAAGTCAACTTTTAGAGGAATTGAAGAATTGAAAAATAAAGAAAGTGATAGAGTCAAAGAAATGCAGAAAATATTAGGACAAATCGGTGTAGTAACAAAATACAAAAATGGTTCATTAATAATTTTTGGTAAAAAAGATTTCAAAAATACAATTACAGTCAATGTTCCTTCACTTGGTGATCATAGGATCTGTATGAGTGCACTTATTCTAAGTTTAGTAACCGGTATTAAATCTAATATAAAAAATTTTGAGACTGTTAAAACCTCATTTCCTTCATTTTTAAAGTTAATAAAATTTTTAGGCGGTAGTTATGAAATTAAAAAAAATTAGAGCATTTTACATTGCAGCAGATGGTTCTGCCGCGAGTGGGAAAACAACCGGTGCCAGAATTATATCAAAAAAATACAATCTTAAATTTCTTTCGTCTGGATTACTTTATAGATATGCGAGTTATTTAATTTTAAAAAATAAACCTAAAAATGTAATTAGTTTTTTAAGATACAATTTCTCAAAATTGAAATATAAAAAAATAACAAAGCTTAATTTAAATACTTCAGAAATTTCAGAACATACCTCTATTATTGCTAAACAAAAAAAAATTAGAGAAATACTAAAAAATTATCAAAAATTATTTGCAAAAAAAAATAAAAAAGTATGTATTGAAGGAAGAGATATTGGCTCTGTTATATTACCGAAAGCTAATGTTAAGTTTTTTTTTAAATGCGACCTTAAAACAGCCTCAGAAAGAAGATATAAAGAGCTAAAAAAAAAATTTAAAAATATTACCTTAAGAGATGTAAAAAAGTCTATAAAAATGCGGAATTTACGTGATATTTCAAGGAAGAATAGTCCTTTACTGAAAAGCGATGATGCGATAATTGTGGACACCGGAAAGTTAAAAAATATTAAATCTATGGTAAAAAAAATGAGCATGGAAATTGATAAAAAAATAAGGTTTTATGGCAGATAATACTGACATAAAGATTACATCAAAAACGTCAAATAAAGAGTTTGAGTCCCTCCTTGTTAAAGATTTTAAAGATAGAAAATTAAAAGAAAACGAAATAATAAAAGCCACTGTCACTGAAATTACAAAAAACTTTATTGTAGTTGATTGTAAAGCAAAAATGGAGGGTATGATACCAGTTGAGGAATTCAATAATAACAACGAGCTTGGTAAATTAAAAGTTGGTTCGACTATAGACGTATATTTAGAAAGAGTTGAAAGCTACAAAGGTGAAATTGTAATATCTAGAGAAAAAGCACGAAGAATGGTTGCTTGGAAAAAAATGGAAAAGGTTTTTGAAACTCAAGAAATAATTGAGGGATATATCACTGGAAAAATTAAAGGCGGTTATATTTGCACAGTGGATGGTCTTCCAACATTTATGCCAGCTTCACAAATTGATGTTAGGCCTTTAAAGAAAATTGACCATCTAATGAATACACCTGTAAAAGTAATTGCAACCCGTATTGATAGAAGCAGAGGGAATGTATGCACTAGTCGAAGGGCTGTATTAGAAAAAGATAAAAATGCAGAAGTAAAAGAAATGCTGAAAAATATTAAAGAGGGTGATATAATTGATAACGCAAAAGTAAAAGCTACAACTGATTGGGGTGTTTTTCTCGATATAAATGGTTTAGATGCCTTGTTACACGTCAGCGATTTATCTCATGGAAGAGTTAAAAAGCCTTCAGAGCTTGTATCAATTGGTCAAACAATAAAAGTTAAAATTACTAAAATAGATAAAGCAACTAATAGAATATCAGCATCAATAAAAGCTTTAACAGAGGATCCTTACGAAAATATCTCAAAAAAATATAAAGTTGGGGAAACATATAGTGGGGTTTGTACAAAGTTAATGGATTATGGTGCTTTCGTAAAACTAGAAGAAGGAATAGAAGGTTTAATTCATAATAGTGAGCTTTCATGGGAAAGTAAGAATATAAATCCTTCAAAAATTTTATCAGTTTCACAAAAAATAAACGTTAAAATTGTAAGTATAGAGCCAGAAAATAAAAGAATTTCATTATCTTACAAAGCAACTCTTGAAAATCCTTGGAACGACGTGAAGAAACAAGTTGGCTCTATAATATCTGTAAAAGTTAAAAACGTAACAGACAAAGGAATATTTGCATCTTTAGACAATGGGTTAACTGGAATGGTTTATTTTAAAGATATTTCTTACAACGATAATGATCAAGACTTATCAAAATTTAAAAAAAATGAAAAAATTCAAGTTAAGGTTATGGACGTTAAAGATGAAAAAATTAAACTTTCCATAAAAGCATTAGAAAAAGATCCAATGGACTGGTTAAAAGATAATAAGAAAAAAATTGGTGATATCATAACAACCAGAATAAACTCTGTCATGGCCAATGGAGTAAAAGTTTCAATCGATCCAGATAAAAAACTTATTGCTACAATTAAAAAAGCAGAGCTTGCAAAAGACTCGGCTGATGCAAGGCCTGAAGTATTTTCTAAAGGAAACGCGCTTGACGCTAAAATTTTAGATTTGAATTTTGAAACAAGAAAAATCGTTCTTAGTGTTAAAGCCGCTCAAATTGATGAAGAAAAGAGTTTGGTGGCAAAATTTGGAAAAGGTGCAAAAGCCGGTGCAACACTAAAATCTATATTTGAAAAAGCTTTAAGCGGTAGAAAGAAGAAGAAAAGTTAATTGGTAAAAATATCAATAATTAAAAAATTAAAAAAAAAATATCCTAATATCCCGCAGTTAACACTCAAAAAATTGACAGATTTAACATTTTCTGTAATTTCTAAAGAGTTAAACAACGAAAACTCTGTTGAGCTGAGAAAATTCGGGCGATGGTCTATTAAATATTCAAAAAAAAAGTATAATGCAATAAATCCTCGAACCGGACAAAAAATTTATGTCCCAAATAGAAAAAAAATACATTTTAAAATGTCAAAAAATTTAAGATCTAAAATTAACGAGTCGTAATGAAGAAAAAAATTTTTATAGCATGTGATACTGCAAATATAAATAAGGTTAAAAGAATAATCAAAAATACAAGATCAAAAAAAATAGATATAATTTATAAATTTGGATTAGAATTTTTTTACTCTAAATATGGAAGATCATTTATTTCTAATGCAAAAAAATTACCATTTTTTTTAGACCTAAAATTAAATGATATTCCAAACACAAGTGTATCAGCTTTAAAATCAATTAAAGATTTAAAAAATATTAAATATTTAACCGTTCACATAAGTGGGGGGTTAGAAATGATTTCTAAAGTTAAAAAAATAGCAAAAAAAGTTAATAAAAAGATAAAAATTTTAGGTGTTACTATCTTAACAAGTTTGAACGATAAGTCTGTTAAGCAAGTTGGGTATAGTAATAATATTAAACATATTGTTATAAAACAAACTAAACTTGCTAAAAAGGCAAAATTAGATGGAATCGTTTGTTCAGCGCATGAAATTAAATATTTGAAAAAATTTGTTGGGAAAATGGAAATTATTACTCCTGGTATAAGAATGGTAAAAGATAACTTTGATGACCAGAAGAGAGTGGTCACCCCAGTCGATGCTTTTGACAGGGGCGCATCAGGCGTGGTTATTGGCAGAAGTATTACAAGTGGTAATATAAAAAATAACTTTAAGAAACTGCTTAACCAACTAAGCTAAATGAAAATAAAAATTTGTGGTCTTTCTAATGCTAATGAAGTCGAAGAGTGTACAAAATTAGGAGCTGAGTATTGTGGCTTTATTCTAAATTTTCCCAAGAGTCATAGATACATATCATTTGATAAAGCAAGAGCTTTAACTAATATTACTAAGATAAATTCAAAATACGTCGGAGTATTAGTAAATCCCTCGGACAAAGATCTTGAAAAATTTGCGGAATTGAATTTAGATTATTTTCAACTTTACGGAAAATATACAGATGAAATTTTATTTAGAATAAAAAAAAAATTTGGCAAGAAAATAATTTCTACAGTTCAAGTTAAAGAAAAAAAGGATATTTTAAATTATAAACTTTTTCTAAAAAGTTCAGATATAATATTATGGGACAGCTCAGGATATGAAAAAAGTTATTCCTGGAATTATGACTGGATTAAAAAAATAAAAATAAAAGCTAAAAAAATGATAGCTGGCAATATATCATTGGAAAAAATTGATACAATATCTTCTTTGGCCGATATCGTAGATGTCTCTGGAGCTTTAGAGACAAATAAAGTAAAAGATATTAATAAAATAAAAAAATTTATTTCAAAAGTAAAAACATTATGAAAATTAAAAAAGGGATACAACTTATTGATCAGCATGATAGCAATTATATGTATGGTGGAAAATTTGGAGGTAATTTTATTCCAGAAACGTTAAAAAAACCAATTGAAGACTTAACAAAACTATTTAAAAAACTCAGAAAAGACCAAAAATTTTTAAAAGATAGAGATTATTACTTCAAAAATTATGTTGGAGCACCAACCCCTTTCATTAAATTAGATAACCTTACTAGACACCTTAATGGAGCTCAAATTTACGCTAAAGTAGTCTCGGAGGCTAACGGAGGAGCACATAAAATTTATAACGCAACCGTGCACTGTTTAATTGCAAAAAGAGCCGGAAAGAAATATGTAATCGGTGATACCGGAGCTGGATATGCAGGGAAAATGCTTTCGATGGCTGCTAGAAAATTTGGACTTAAATGCAAAATTTTTATGGGAGCCAAAGACATAGAGAGACAAAGGCCAAATGTTGAGGCAATAAAAAAAAATGGTGCAAAAATTGTATCAGTGAAGACTGGAAGTCAAACATTAGTTGATGCTGTTAGTGAATGTATGCGTTACTGGGTATCAACTTGTGATAAATCACATATGTGCGTTGGATCTACTGTTGGCCCAAATATTTTTGTAAAAATTTGTGCTTGGAGCACTGCTCAAATTTCAAGAGAGCTTTTTGAGCAAGTTACAAATGAATTTGGAAAAATTCCAAGAAAGCTTAAATTGCTTAACTGTGTTGGTGGTGGTAGTTCTGCAATGGGTTTTTGGAATGAATTCATTGATACAAATGCAGAACTAATTGGAGTGGAGGCAGGTGGACCAAAAAATAGTAAACTGCATGCTGCACCGTTATCTAGTGGGGCTAAAATTGGAGTATTACATGGAGCAGCTCAATATGTTGTCCAAGACAAAGAAGGTCAAATAGGCACAACTGAGTCGATATCAGCTGGATTAGATTATCCTGGAATATCTCCCTTGCACTGTTTTTTGAAAGATACAAAGAGAGCAAAATATACTTCGGTTAGTGATGAAAAGGCGTTAGAAGCTTACCAATTAGTTTCGAGATTAGAAAATATTTCACCCTCTTTAGAACCATCGCATGCATTTGCAGAAGCTATTCGTATAGCACCTAAATTAAAACAATCAGAGGTAATAATTGTTAATAGTTGCGGAGACTCGCTTAAAGATAAAGATATAATAAAAAAGAAACTTGGCTTTTATAAAAGATGAATAAAAATATCTTAACAATTTTTAAAAAGTGTAAATCAAATAAAAGACCTGCTATTTTAACCTACACTGTGGCTGGAGATAACACTATTAATAGCTCATTAAAAATTATAGAATCTTTAGCGAAAGTTGCAGATTTAATAGAATTGGGTTTTCCGCATAATACACCAATAGCGGATGGGGGTCAGATTCAAGAAAGTTCCCACAGAGCTTTGACTAAGGGTATAAAACTTCAAGATGTTTTTAAAATTACAAAAAATTTCAAAAAAAAAAATAAATTTACACCCCTAATTCTTATGGGATACTATAATCTGGTGTATCAGCTAGGTGAAAATAAATTTATAAATAAATGTAAACATGCAGGTGTTGATGGACTAATTATTGTTGACTTACCTTGGCCTGAAAACAAACCTTTTTCTAAAAAATGTAAAAGAAAAGGTTTGACATTTGTACAGCTTCTTTCACCAACAACCTCTATTTTTAGGATGAAAAAAATTATAAGAGATTCTCATGAGATGATGTACTATATTAGTATGCTGTCAACCACAGGAGGAAAGCTTAAAATATCTCCAAAAATTATAATGAATAACTACAAAAAAATAAAAAGATACTGCCCTAATAAGAACGTTGTAATTGGTTTTGGAATCACTGATAAATCAATCCATAATTTCAAAAAGGCTGATGGCGTAGTAATAGGCTCACAATTGTGTAAAACCATAACAAATTCAATAAAAGCTAGACAAAATCCTGTCACAAAGTTAAGTATTATGATGGACAAATTAAAAAGGAAATTAAATTGAATTGGATATCAAAATTTATAAAACCAAAAATAAAATCTTTATTTAATAAAAAGTCCTCAAAAGAGGAGGAGACTTTGTGGACAACTTGCGGATGTAAAAATCTTATATATAAAGAGGATTTAAAACATAACTATAATTGTTGTCCTAAATGTGGGGCCCATCATAAATTAACTTGTAAAGAGCGGTTTGAGTTATTTTTCGACAAGGCCGAATTTGAAATAATTGAAACGCCACTACCTCACGATGATCCATTAAATTTTGAGGACTCAAAAAAATATGTTGATAGACTTAAGACAGCAAGAAAATTAACAAAACAGGATGATGCTGTAGCAATTGCTAAAGGGAAAGTGGGAAATACATCGGTTACGGTCGGAGCTCAGGACTTTAGGTTTATTGGTGGATCTTTTGGAGCAGCTTCCGGTGAAGCTTTCATAGCGGGAATTCAGCATTCAATAGAAAATAAAACTCCTTTTATTTTTTTTAGTTGCAGCGGTGGTCAAAGAATGATGGAGTCTTCTATAGCACTAATGCAAATGACGAGAACAACTCTAGCAGTAAATGAACTAAAAAAAAATAATTTACCTTACATAGTCATAATGACAGACCCAACAACAGGCGGAGTAACCGCTTCTTGGGCTACTTTGGGAGACATTCTAATTGCAGAACCAAAAGCTACTATTGGATTTGCAGGTAGAAGAGTAATTCAAGATACAGTTAGGGAAACATTACCAGAAGAGTTTCAAAAAGCGGAGTATGTGAAAGAGCATGGTGGAATAGATCTAGTAATTGAGAGAAAATATCTTAATTCTACGGTGGGAACCTTATTAAATATTTTATTGAAAAAAGCTGAAGTCACCGCTAATAATCAATTATCTGATGTTCTCACAATCGATAAGTCTTTACAATCAGCTAGCTAAACAAAAGCTTTTCAAAAGAAAAATTAATTTTAGTTTAAAAAGAATTAAAAAAGTTCTTAAATTATTAGATAACCCTGAGAGAAAGTTAAAAAATGTTATCAATATAATTGGATCTGATGGTAAGTACTCAGTCTTAACATCTTTAAAATTTTTTATAGAAGAAAATAATCAAAAAGTATCGGCATTTATTTCTCCTAGTCTTTTTGATATTCGAGAAAGGTTTTGGATCGGTGAAAGATATCTTTCGTACAATGAAATAAAAAAAACGATTAAGTTGATTAAAAAATTTAAAGTGCCTTTAACAATC
>MDTD01059967.1_pt1 | contig 12561 bp, 12 predicted proteins | sample 811221 | NCBI WGS metagenome assembly MDTD01 (sample SAMN05326646, study PRJNA326480) | marine metagenome | isolation source: seawater | place: Pacific Ocean: South West | collected 2011 | reverse complement strand
CTTTTACCTATTATTATTTATGAATTCTTAAAGGAAATAAACAATGAAGATTAACAATTATCTTTTAGGATTAGCAGCTCCTTCAGCTTATGGCTTTATAATCTTCTGCATTATTGCAATTCGCTATCAGTATTATGGGTTGGGAGTTTTGTCAACGATTTTAGCAATTATTCTAATTACATCTTTGTTAATAAATTTTGGAACCTCACCATGGATTATTAGGATTAGTGCAAACTCTCAAAATAATTTGAATAAAATAAGTTCTGAATTTTCCAACGCTGTTTTTATTAATTTATTTATTTCAGGATTAATTTATTTTTTAATACTTATTACAGAAAAATTAAATTTTTCATTATTTGATACAGGAAATGAATTATTTTTAAAGTTATTACTAATTTCTTTTATTACTTCGTTTAACAAAAACATAAATGCTATTTATATTGGCTTAAACCATGATAAAAATTTTATGTTTTCTTCATTAATAAGAGGAACTACTGTTTTGATATATATTTTATTTCAATCAGATGAAATTTTTAACTTAGTTACAAATGGAATATTATTAGGTGAGATCTCCTATGTAATTTTTTGGATTTTTAAATATAAGTCAACATTTTTTAAAATTTACTCTTTGAATAAGTCTACATTTATTAATCAAGCAAAATTTGGCTATAAACATATACCAACATCCCTATCGGATGAGGCTCTTTATAGAATTGATGTTTTGATGATAGGGTTTTTTAAAGGCCCAGCTATTGTTGGCTTATATTCAATAATTTCATTAGGCCTAGAAGTTCTTCGAGAGTTAGCACGAACAACATTTGTGAGTAGAAGCTCTTACATAGTAGAAAAAAATAATTATTTTTCTAGGTCTGAAATTATCAAAACAAGAAATACGTTAATCAAGGTTGCTATGATTTTATTTACTTTAGGATTAGTTGGAGCCCTTGTAGGTTTAGATGTATTGCAATTATTGACTAATTTAGAAATACAAAATAATACAAAACTATACTTATTTATTTTTTCAACAACTACTGCACTATTAAGTTCAAATACCTTTCTAAAAGAAGTTCTCCCGCACCTTAATCTTCCTGGTTTAAATTCTATTATTTCTGTAATAGCATTATTAGTTAACGTGATGTTAAATTTTTACTTAATACCAACCTTTGGTATATTAGGAGCTTTGTTAGCTTCAACTTTTTCAGTGCTTGTTTCATTAATTTTAAGAATTATTTTCTTGAAAAAATACTTAACCTAATCATCTTTTTTAATTAATTGAATTAGCAAGCCAGTTATAAACATAAAGAAACCAATAAGTAGAAAAATGATTAATACAGGATCAGACAGTATTGCTGAAGCTTCACCAGTAAACCATATAAAAATATTGTAAGCAAATAATGAAAGTCCTAAAATTAATAAAAATAGCCCAGGGATCATAAGATAAGTGTTATATTTTCTATAAAGTAAAAGACCTATCATTGATGTTATGACATAAACAGGATATCTTATCCCGATAAACGAGTCTCCTGCATTTCTTGTTTTAAGATTTATATCTATTTGTTCAAATTTTAATTTTCTAATCTTAGAATCTAACAAAATTTGTTGAGCAGCATTAAAATTACCAAAAATATAAAAATCACTTAAATACTTCTTACTAACAAAAATAAAACCATTAGTAGGATCTTTTACCTTCAAACCCAAAATAGAAAAAAATAATCTGAAAAATCTACTCCCAAGCTTTCTTGTAAGGGGCATTTTATAATCTGAGTTTGCAAAGAATCTATTTCCGTATATGACGTCACTTGAATCATCTTTGAATTTTTTAACAAACAATGGAATCTCTTGGGGATCCATTTGACCATCTCCATCTAATTTTATTAAGCCATCTACATCCTTCTCTTTAGCGTATAAAAATAAATTTTTCATAGCGTGACCCAAACCCTTATTTGTTTTGCCAACTATGACATTAAAATTAGAGTTTTCTTTAATAGACTGAACGGTATTATCAGTTGAACCATCGTCATAAAAAACAACACTGAAATTACAATCGCTTTTATTATTCTTTGAAATAAATGACTTAATTCGCTTTAAAACATCAAGTATCGACGCTTCTTCATTAAAAGTAGGAATTCCAATTAAAAAGTTATTCTTCATCTTTTTTAAGTATAGGTGATAATTTATTTTGAAATTTATAGTTTTGATTATGCATATACAACAAATAGATTACTGTATGAATTTAAAAATTGAGAATTTAAATCTAAGCATAGGATTTAAATAGAAAAAAATAAATTTGATTTTTGAATGATTAATATAGTCTTTGCTTATTTTTATTAATTAATTCTTCTCAGTTTTTCTTTAATTGGTATTTCTGTATCATACACAATTTTTTTACCATCTCCCATTGCATCTTCAACGGTCCTGATATATTTCACTAACTTCTCTAGTCCTTGAGGTTCGATAGAGGCAGACTGATCAGTTCCCCACATAGATCTATCTAAGGTAATATGCCTTTCAAGAATTTTTGCTCCAAAAGATACTGCAACAGCAGATGTAACTAATCCAATTTCATGCCCTGAATATCCAATGATGTTATTTGGAAATTTATTAATATAACTTTTAATAACATTCAAATTTAATTCATTGGGTGGACAGGGATACGTACTAGTTGTATGTAAAATTGCTAATTCATTATTTCCTATTTTTTTTACTGTTTTTGTTATTTCTTCCATAGTTGACATTCCTGTTGAAAGAATTATTGATTTTCCTGTTTTCAAAACTTCCTCTATCATTTCAAAATCTGTAAGAGACGCAGACGCAATTTTATATATAGGAAAGTCAAATTTTTCCATATCTTGTACTGCACCTACATCCCAACATGAAGCAAACCAAAATAATTCAAGTTCTTTAGCGTATAAATCAATTTTTTTATACTCTAAATCAGAAAATTCAACTTTATGCCTGTAATCTATATACTTCATTTGACCCCATGGGGTTTCTCTAATTACATTCCATTGATTCTTAGGTGTCGATATTTCAGGAGTTCTTTTTTGAAATTTTACGGCATCACAACCAGATTTTTTTGCAACTTCCATTAATTGTTTTGCTATTTCAAGATCACCATTATGATTTAAGCCGATTTCAGCGATTATGAAGGTTTTTGAATTTTGATTTATTACTTTGTTTTCAAATTTGAATTCTCTCATTATTTAATTAACTCTAGCACTTCAACCACAACCCCTTGGCCACCATTTGAGTTTAGCTGAATTTTTGCGTAAGGCTTGATAGACTCATTTGCATCGTTTGGAACAGCAGAAGTATTAAAGTATTTAATACTATCTAAATCTTGAATATCATTTCCTACAAAGCAAACCTGATTTTTATTTATTTTTTGATAATTTAAGAACTTTTTTATGTCTTCTAGTTTATTTCTTGAATTAAATTTTAAATGTTTTACACCAATTTTTTTAAACAGATTTTCAGAATGGCTTTTCACTTCACTTGAGACTAAAAAAACGTTTCCTCCATTTTTTATAAAATTTGATAAAGCATGAGAGTCTTGAGTTGAATAAACCCTTTCATTTTTGTTTATTGATTTATAGTTTGAAGCAAATACGCCATCAATATCTAAAATTAATGTTGAGATGTTTTTTTGACCAAGCCTTTCTTTTTTCCATTGATTATTAAATGTTATAGATAGTGATTTTATCAAATCAAGTTCCGATTTATTATCAACTTCAATGGACTCAATTTCATCACAAATTATCAAATTTGCTTTTTCTGCTACACGGTTATTATTTCTAATAAAATTTTCAACAGTGTTCATATATATTGATCCATTTTCAATATACTTAGGTTTCATATCTTGCCTTCTTGGTCTTTTAGAGTACTGAGCTTTTCCAAGGTTATTTTGTTCTCTCCATTCAAACTGATAAGCCTCTTTTACAGTGAGTAAAGATTTGCTTCCATTTGTTAAAATTTTTTTAACTTGATTTAAAGTAGACTTAGATCTCAAAGGGCTTGTAGGCTGAAGTAAAAACACTTTATCATTTAATTTAGTATCAAAATTTTTAAGTACATCTTCCATTACTGGTTCTGTAAAAACTTTATCACCTGATAGTGATTTTGGTCTTTTGTAAGGAACTGCACCCCACTTTTCAGCAATTTTAAGATATTTTTCGCTATCTGAGCTAACTATTATTAAGTCATTTTTGCTTGAAAGATATTTTGCATGAATAATTGACCAAGCAAACATCTCAACACCATTTAATAACTTAATATTTTTATTTTTAATTCCTTTACTTCCAGATCTAGCTGGAATTATAAAAATATTTTTTGAAGAACTTGAATCCATTAGAACCTATTTTAACAATCAAAAAAATATTATTACTCTTTAAAAACCTAATAAGAACTAAGATTCTTTTATGTACAGGTTTTTACTTAAAATTAAGATGTAATTATATGAATATACTATTTTCTTCCCCACACCAAACAGCATATAACAATCTAAAACCTGTTTTGGAGAAAAAAAATAATGTTTATTTTTTTAAATATATTTGTCAATGTAATTTTTACACAGAAAGTTTAAAATTATGTGAACAAATAAAAAAAGAATTTCCTAAGATAGATGTTTTTTGTTTAGCGAACTATTTCAAATTTAATTCATATTACAGACCAACTCTTTTACATAGGATTTATATAAAAATTTATATATTTGTTTTGATGTTCAAATTAAAAAATCTATTTGATACTTACATATTTTGTCCTGGAGGCTTAGTAGAAGGTACAGTATCGAAAATAATGAGCAAAAAAGGTAAGAAAACAATAATGATTGAAGGAGGTTTCCCACTAGACAATTTTTTAAATTTAGGTAAAAAAATGAAATACCAAAAAATCTTGATAAATATTTTCCCAAATCACAATTTAAATAGACCTTTAAAATATATTGATTATTTTTTAGTTTCGGGCTCATTTTCAAAAACAGTAAGAGAAAATCATAATTTTGAATCTATTAAATTACTAAGCTTTGGAGTTCCAAGATATATAAATCTATTTAACCAACCAGTAAAAAAAATACATGATCGAAAATTTGATATCATTTTTCTTACAGGGGCATTTGATTTTCACGGAATGGATGACTTATCACTAACCCAAATTCAAATTATTAAGGAATTGTCAGAATTTTCAGTTAAAAATAATCTAAAAACAGCGATACAAGTTCACCCTAGACTTAAAAACAATTTTGATAAATTCAAAAATCTTACCTATGAAACAAATAATTTTGAATCTAATTTATTAGATTCAAAATTAAGCTTAAGTCTTTATTCTTCTGGTAATTATGAATCAATTTTGCTTGGAACGGTAGCATTTTTTATTGGGAAGAATTTTACTTCTCAATGGCCTGAAAAAGAATTACGTGCAAAAAGTTTCGAAGATTTATTGGAAATTATAAATTTAAGTGATAGTGAATATAAAAATATTTTAAAAATACAAAAACAATATTCAAAATTACACATAAATGATAAAACTGTACACTCTGTAGACAAGCTCTGTGCGATAATTGAAAATGACTAAATTTATAAAAATATTCCATTTAATCTATGTTTATTTCGTTAAATTTACTTTATTAAGAATTTTTAAAAACTTTAGTAAAAATAGAAAATATGTAGAAAGTCTATTCTCTAAATTCCAATTAGTAGATGAAAGATTTATTCCAGTAGCAAATTACTATTTTATTAAAAATTTTAATTTCAAAGAGGATGAAGTCATTGCTTCTTTTGGCATAGGTTCGGATATTGATTTTGAGATAGCTATGTTTAAAAATTTTAATTCAAAGTCATACATTTATGACCCCACACCAAGGTCAAAAGAGTTTATGACTGAGTTTGAAGAAAGAGATGAATTTATTTATAGTGAAAAAGGTCTTGCTGTTACGAATGGTAAAAGAAGTTTTTATCAAATTCGACCATGGAGCGATTATACAATTAATAAACCAAAGATATACTTTGATAATATTGAAGTTGATTTTATTAACTTAGATCAAGTATTTAAAGAAATATCTGAAAAGGTAATTGTCTTAAAGCTTGACATTGAAGGTGCAGCATTAGACATCATGATTGAATTATTTTTGTCAAAAAAATTTGAGAATTTAAAGTTTGTCATTGTTGAGTTTGAATCACCATTTTTTGAAAAAAAAGAAAAGTTTCATGAATTTAAACAAAAGATAGAAAAACTTATAAACATCCTAGAAATTTCTGATTATGAATACTTCAGAATTCCAAAAAACAAAAAGAAAGAGAAATTTGTAACTCTCGAGTTGTTTATTGATTTAAGAAATAAATAATTTTACTATTGAAACTATTCTTAAGTCATTAAGGTAAAATTTTAAATATGAAAAAAATTTTAAGATCACTTTTGTACCCCCTAAGAGAAGTAAGAGATTATTTTTTTTGGCTTTCAGTACCTGACAAAGAATTTAGAAAAAATGGAATTTTCGTTGAGGAAAATTTTTTTGATGAGAAACTTTGCGATAGTTTAGTTGAACAAGCAAAAACTTTAATTTCTGACAAATCAAAAATGATTGGTGAAAAATCTTGGCTTTTTGTCAGAGCCAATAATGATGAAGGAAGAGACACGAAAGTTAAGCAGTTCTTTGGCTTTGATGAGTTAAACGTTGACCTAAAGAAATTTATAGACAGTGGAAAAATATTAAATATATTTGAAAGTAAATTAGGAAAAAAATTAGTAATTAGAAATTGCTCAATGATGGTTGATGAACCAGACACAGAAACTAAAAGATCTTTTCATTCAGATAATAACCCACCAGCATCATTTAAAGCATTTATTTACCTAACAGATGTATTATCCGAAAAAAACGGCCCATTCTCTGTAATTGTAGGTACTCATCGTGCTCATTATTTGAGAACAAAAAATGTGATAAGCAATATTATGAATGGAAGAAAAGTAAGCGATCTTGAAACCTATTTACCAAAACAAGACGAAACTGCTTTTACCGGTAAAAAAGGAACTGCAATATTTTCAACACAAACTGCATTTCACAGAGGAAACCCAAAACATTCAGAAAAAACAAGATATATGCTAGTTTTCTACCTTTCGTTAGAAAGTGAAGGGCCTTATGGTGAATTTACATTAGGAAGAGAATCATAAGTCCTTAATATTTTCATAGATAAGAAAATAGAAAAACCAACCAGTGTTAAAAGAAAAATGTTTTGAAATTTAAGTAGATAATCCAAAATATAAACAAAAAATATTAAGTTTAAAATTTGTAATAATAAAAAATTAAAAAGTAAATAAATTTCCCTAGACATCAATAAATAGAGTGTTGCCATTAAAAGAAAATAAGAAATAAAGATATATAGAAATTCATCTAAGTCATTTATGTAAAAAATCAATACAATATACATCAAAGTTGATATTAAAAATATGGATAATTTTTTTTCTAAAATATTTTTAATATCAAAAAAAAGACCAGGTAAAGTTCTTGAAATACTTAAGATTTGAGAAAGAAAAATAAGAAATACAGTTTTTTTATTGAGTTTAAATTCGTTTGGAATAAATACATAAGACAGTTTGTCGAATATTAGGAAATAAATGTATCCAAATATTGTCCAGAGGTACATTATTAAAATTCTCAAATTTTCTGAATCTTCGGTTTTTGTATAAAAAAGTTTTGGCAATAAATATTCCTGACATGCGGAAAATAGTAAAAACAAAATACCAACATAGCTAAGATAGCTAAAATATTTTCCTAGAGTTGTTAATGGAATACTATTTTGTAAAATTAATTTACTACCGTGAGTAGCAACAATTGCTAAAAAACCTATTAATGCTGCAGGCTTTGCATAGTTTAAAAATTTTTTATTATCAATTAATCTGTTGTTGCTTTTTGAAAAAATTTTAAGTTCTAAAAGAGATAAGTAATATGTACTTCTGAGAATTGCAGCAAATGCAAGACTTACTAAGTAAGCTGTGACAATCATTCTATCGTCTCTACCAAATTTAGAATAAATATAGAATATAGAACTAAATTGAAAGACTAAATTTGATGATGAATAAATCATTGAGCCATAAAAAAGTTTTCTTGAAAGCCTGAGTGATTTTATATATTGAGTCAAAAATAGATTTATTGAAGAAAACGCAGAAATAATTATTACAGACCTCATTGGAAGTCCATATTCAAAGCTAAAAATATTTGACCAAAATATTGGATTAAATATTTCAAAGAATACACCAATCATGATGGATAAAAATAGTATTCTTTTTGTCAACAGTTTGAATATTACTGCTTTATCTTCGCCTGTAATCTCATTTCCAAACCTATAAATTGAGTCTTGGAAACCAAACAAGTAAATTTTGCTTAATATTTCAGATATTGCAATCATGAGGACTATTTCAGCCCAGATCATTGTTTCAATGTATCTTAAAAGGATTGGCAAAAGCAAGAATGTACTTACTCTGGGTAGCAAGGCCTCAAATAGAAAAATGTTAATTCTTTTGAAATGAATATTAATTTTGACTTTTTTTAACATTACATAAGTAGTTTAAATAATATTAAAACTATATAATGAAATTATATTTTAAGTCTCTAGTGAGGTATTTATTTCATACATAAAAAAATCCATAATTTTTGATAAAGAGTTGCTCAGTAAACTTGGAGTTGATAACTTCAACCTTGTCGATATAGGGTCGTCTTTTAACTTGTTTGAGCCTTTTAATATTATTGAGAAGGTTTGGGAAAAAGACTTAAGTATTTTATGTTTTGAACCCAATGAGGATACAATCATATTTAAATCTAAAGCTTCTAGAATTAACATTAATAAAGCGCTTTGGAACAAGGAAGATACTGTTGATTTCCACATAGCAATTAATAAATCAGAATCTTCCATATATCCCCCCGATATAAAATTATTAAAAATATTTGATGAAAAACATTGGAAAAATCGACAAACAGCAGAGGTTGTAAAAACAAAAACCACAACTTTGGACTTAGAAACAAAGAATCATAAATTTAATCCGGACTTTATAAAAATTGATACCCAAGGTGCAGAGTATGAAATTCTAGAAGGGTCAAAAGATACTCTGAAAAAAGGAGTATTTGGTTTGTTGTTAGAAACTTGGTCATATCCGTTTCATAAAAACCAGAAGCTAGTTTTTGAAGTAATGAAATTGATGGATGAAAACGGTTATTTTTTAGTTGATCTTGACAAAGGCGGATACTACAGACGGCAAAGCTTGGATGATTCAATACTATACTTGGGGCATATAGGCGTATTAGATCTTTTGTATTTTGAAAAATTTGATAAATTTGTTTCTTCTAAAAAAACAGATGACGAAATTATCAAAGCAGCCTGTATTGCAGACTTGTACGGAATGTCAGATTATGCTATTGATATTCTAAATTACTATGATAATTTTGATGTTTTAATTAATAAAATAAAGTTGAAACGAAAAACAAAAATTAAAAAAGTCAGTAATCAGTGGAGAGTTGAAAAATTAAAAACCCTTTTGAAGTTTAACCCCAGAACCCCTCCCCTTCACTAGATTTTTATATTTGAGTAATTTAAATAAAGTTAAAAATTTTAATCTTTAAACATTTTTGTAATTGGCTATATCAATATAGAAATATATAATAGATTTACAATCTATGTTTATCATAAATAAAATTTTCCAAAGTCTAAATTATGAAGACTATTTCATAAAAAGTAATTTGGATAAGGTTTATGAAAGAAGTGAATTTAAAAACACTAACGACTACGATAATGTATATTCAAATGTTGACCCGGATAATAAAACACCCTACCTACCAGAGTTTAATGATTTAATTAGACTCCATTTCTTAATCACCAAATTTAAAGTTATAAAAGCTTTTGAATTTGGTGTTGGACATTCGACTAGTGTAATTGCACATGCACTCAGAAATAACGAAATAAACTACTCTGACAAGCTTGATGGTATTAGAACAGACAAAACCTTCAAGCTACATTCAATCGATTCATCTAGAAAGTATATAAACATGACAAGAAAGACGGTTTCAAATGAGCTTAATGAATACTGTAGTTTTCATTATTCAAAAATAAAAACTGTCCTTTTAAATGATAGAGTAACCACTCAGTATAAAAAATTACCCAATATCAGACCAGACTTTATATATGTTGATGGACCAAGCCAGTGGGATGGTATAAGAAATAAAATTAATGGACTGAATACTAAACATAGAGATAGGTTTCCAGTATCTTCGGACCTCGTTTTAATGGAGTATTTTTTAACCCCTGGAACAATTATTTATATTGATGGAAGATCTACTAATGCCAGGTTGTTAAAAAATAATTTTCAAAGAAACTGGGATTACCATCATTTTATAGATGAAGATGTTCACATTTTTTATTTAAACGAAAAGCCTTTGGGAAAATTAAATAAAAATCACATAGATTTTATATTTAACAATTTTTAATAAATTCTATATTTTAATAAATTATATGAATTTAAACTTATTTATGTGATCAGAGATTACTTCAATTTCTTCGTCTTTCAGAATAGTTGAGGATGGAAGCCATAAAATTTGATTTGATATGCTCTCTGAATTAGTTAAATCAGTTCTTTGAATCTCTTTCAAGTATTTCTGAAAACTTAATGCTGGATAGGAATCCCTTGTAATTATGTTCTTTTCTTTTAAATATATACTTAACTTATCTCTTTCTTCACTAGATTCACATATTAAATCTATAAACCAAGGTGTTTCAAAAGAATGAAAGTCTATAAAATCATAATGAACTATATTTTTTTTGTAGGTTTCAAAAATATGTTTCTTTTTTTTAATGAAATCTTTAATTTTTCCAAATTGTGATATACCAAGAGCAGACTGGAGATCTGTAATTTTAAAATTAAGCCCAAAACCTTCATGCCAATCACTTTTATCTTTACTTCTATTAAATGTTTTTATATCAATAAGGTAGTTGAAAAACTTTTCATTGTCTGTAAGTACCATTCCTCCTTGGCCCATAGTAATTATTTTGTGTGGTGTAAATGAAAATACACTCAAATCTCCTATTGATCCACAATGAAAATTTCCATACTTTGATCCAAGTGCATGAGCTGAGTCCTCAATTAATTTTATATTATTTTCATTACAGTAATTTTTAATCTCTAAACCGTCTTCAGTACGACCATTTAGCGGTACATAAATAACACCATCTAAATCGTTTATTGTTTTTAATGAGTCTATCGACAAACATAATCTTTCATTTACATCAACAATCACTGGTGTTGCACCTGCCCAAATTACTGCATTTATTGTTGCGATCATAGTTATGTTTGGTACTGCCACTTTTTTTCCTTTAGTTAAACCTGCAGACATTAATGATAAATAAATAGCAATTGTCCCATTTGGCACAGCTACACCATAACTTCTTCCAACAAACTTAGAAATTAAATTCTCAAATTCTTCCGTCTTTTTATTTTCAGTTATCCAAGAGCCACTTGACATATAATCGTTGACTGATTGGATATCTTCAGAGTCAATATTTGGCTCTACTTGATTAATTTTTTTTGACATTTATTCTTGTTCTATCTTTTTCAGGCCCAAAGTATGGTCCATTTTTTACTTCTAAAACTTTGGCGTTTTCAACGATTTCATACTCATGAACTCCATAAAGTTGTACGGCAAACATTCCGGAGGATAAGTTAAAGCTGCTTATGAAGACCCCATCTTTTGTGTAGATATTACATATGACTTCACCAGTTATTACATAAACAATTTCCTGAGTTTGGGTGGAAGATCTATCAAAAGTATTATGATAATGAGCGTCAAGTATTTTTCCTTTTTCATATTTCCATGTACCAACTTGGATAAATGAACTGTCATCAGTAAAAAAACTCAGTCCATCATTAATTTCATTGATATCGTAAACAGATGCGTATGTAATTCCGTTATGTTCAATATCTTTTATCTTCATATTTTATTTTCAAAATACCATTCTACTGTATCTTTTATGCCACTTTTTAAATCTATTTCTGGTTCCCATTCAATAATCTTCTTTCCATTTGAACCGTCTACTTTTTTTTCTGATACTCCATCTGGCCTTTCAAGATTATATATAAATTCTCCATCCCACTCTGCTGCATTTTTGATTTCCAAAGCAAGGTCTTTAATAGATATTCCTTTATTAACACCAATATTAAAGAAGTGATGCCCTTTTTTTAAATTTGCCGACATTATTAAAGCTCTTGCACCATCTGATACATGTAGCCACTCGCGTATTGGCTTTCCACTTCCCCATATTTCAACTGTTTTTTCACCATTTATCTTTGCATCGCATATCTTTTTGACTAAGGCCCCTAGAGCATGCGATCTTTCAACATCAAAGTGGTCATTTTGACCATACATATTTGATAAAATTACATTTACTGAATTAAACTTATGTTCATCTTGGTAGCTATTACCTAAGTTTACAAATAATCTTTTTGCGACTGCATAGTTATAAACTGATTCATGAGGAGGTCCGCTAAAAAACTCTTCTTCTTTATATGTAGTTAAATGTTCTGGGTACG
>MDTD01112136.1_pt1 | contig 12562 bp, 13 predicted proteins | sample 811221 | NCBI WGS metagenome assembly MDTD01 (sample SAMN05326646, study PRJNA326480) | marine metagenome | isolation source: seawater | place: Pacific Ocean: South West | collected 2011 | reverse complement strand
TATATCCCAATGTTGACTTTTACTCAGGCATAATTTTAAGAGCTATTGGATTTCCTCCAGAAATGTTTACTGTGATTTTTGCCATCGCTAGAACAGCTGGTTGGACAGCTCAATGGACTGAAATGATCGAGGATCCGATTCAAAAAATCGGAAGACCTAGACAACTCTATACTGGTAAAGTAAAACTTAAATACGGTCAGAATAGATCAACTAAAAATACAAGATAATTACACTAAGAATAAATCTATATTTTCTTCAGCTGCTTTTTTTAAAAATAATTTCTTTTTTAAAATTAATGTTGATAAAGGGTCAAGTGCAATCGACGCTAGATTGGCTTTTGAAACAATATCAATCGTTTTAGGACCTAATACTGGCAAATCTACAAGACTACTTTGATTTTTTTTTGCTAATTTTACTAAAACACCCCTAGTCTCATTAATTGTTTTGTTTCTTTTCCTTATTTTTACTACTCTTTCAAGCATCTGGTCAGTACCTTCAGCCGCTTCAATCGCTATAATATAACCATCTATTATCACAATAGACTGAGCATTATCAAACTTAGATAATGCAACTAAAATATCCCTACCCTTTTTAATATCTTTCTTGGTTCTAACATCTGGATCATTTTCTAAATTTTTTTTACTTAATAAATAAGAATGACTTAGATCTAATGGTGATTTGATCAAATATCCATATTGCTTAAAGATTTTTAAGATACTTTTTAAAAGAAAATCATCACCCTTTCTATATGCACTATGAAGTATTGGTAAATATCTATCTATTTCACCATCAAATTTAAAATATTTTAGGTTAGGTCGATCTATCTTACCTAAAAAAATAATCTCAGATATCTTTTTTAATTTTAAGATATGAAGTATTTTCTTAAGCTCATAAACTTCAAGATTATAAATATTTTTCCTTTTAGAATTTGTCTTATTAAAATTTATAAATATTGATTTTATTTCATTTTTTTTTTGCAAGTCATCAAAAAAAGATTTTGAAAGATCGTCGTATCCACCCATGATACATATATTTTTTTTATTCTTCATATTGACAAATACCTCGAGAGGAATCTTCTTTGATAAAATCTAAAAGTGAATTAATCAACTGATTATTCTTATTGTCTTGATATTCTGAAACAGAGGCTCTTTCTTTCTTACTTAATAGTCTTTCAACTACTTTTTTAAATTCCATAATTTCTTTATTTTTATAGTTTGCCCTTCTTAAACCGACTAAATTAATCCCTGTAATTTTAGCTCTATTGCCAATCGCCAACCCGTAAGGAATTATGTCATTTTCAACTGCTGACATGCCTCCAATCATTGCTAAAGATCCAATTCTACAAAATTGATGGACTGCGGATAAACCTCCAAGCACTGCATTATTTCCTACAGTCACGTGGCCACCTAATGTAACTTGATTTGCTAGAATTGTGTTATCTTTAATTATGCAGTCATGTGCAATATGTACTCCAGCCATAAATAATGAATTGTTACCAACTTCAGTCAACATTCCTCCGCCTTTTGTTCCAAGATTAAAAGTACAATGTTCCCTTATGGTGTTTTTATCACCAATACGAAGCTTACTTTTTTCATTATTAAATTTTAAATCTTGGGGTACTGCTCCAATTGAAGAAAAAGAGTATATTTTATTAGATTTCCCTATATCTGTATTACCACCAACATAAACTGATGGATAAATTATATTGTCATCACCAATTTTTACATTTCCCTCAATAACAGCATAAGCTCCAATTGTAACATTTTTTCCAATTGTACAACTTTTATCAATAATTGCTGTAGAATGTATTTTAGACATCTTTTTTGTCCATAATCATTGCACTCCAAATGGACTCGCATACAAGGTTTTTGTTTTCATCACTCATTTTTCCATAAAACTTCCATACTCTTCCTCTAGATCTAAGAGATTCAACATCAGCCTTAACTTTCATTTCAGGAAAAACAGGACTTCTAAACTTGCTCGACTCAACATTCATAAGATACACTATCTTATCGAATGTTTCTGATTTTAACGAATAAGCAATTAACGCTGCAGCAGTCTGAGCCATCATCTCAATCAGTATCACTCCAGGTACAACAGGATTACCTGGAAAATGACCTCTAAAGAATTCCTCATCTTTTTTGAAAATTTTTATTCCTGTTGCTTTTTTAAGTTTTATGATATCGACGAGATTATCTAAATAGATAAACGGTTCTCTATGAGGAATGAGTTCCTTTATGTCTTCAAAATTTAATTCATTACCCATAAAATTTTTTAAACTTTCTGATATATTTGTATTTATCAATTGCAGGATTTCCCATAACAGAGCAATTATCATCAACGCTTTTTAAGACTGCACTTTTTGCTGCAATTTGCACGTTATTACCCACACTTAAATGACCAGAAATACCTACTTGTCCACCAGCCATTACCGAATTACCAATTTTAGAACTTCCAGCTATCCCGGCCATTGCAGCAAAAATACAATTATTCCCAACCACTACATTATGAGCAATATGGCACATATTATCAAAATAAGTATTTTCTCCAATTATTGTGTCACCAAAACTTCCTCGATCAATACAACAATTTGCTCCAATGTTAACATTTGATTGCAATATAACTCGGCCCAGATGGTAAATATTGTGATTTGAGAAATTATTAATTGCAAAGCCAAAACCTTGCTGTCCTATTGATGAATTTCTTCCAACTCTTACATTGTCACCAATTATCGAATTGCTAATTACCGTATTTTCCTCAATACAAGTATTTTCTCCTAGAACACAGTTATTATTAATTACAGCACCATCTTTTATTGTTGAATTTTTTCCAATAATTGCACCTTTTTTAATAATTGCTGTCTTTGAAATATTACATTCATCACCTATTTGATCATGATTATGCTGTTTTAAATCTTCATCATTTATATCTCTGTAAAAAACTGAGCTAAGTTTTGCAACAGCCGTGTGAACATTATCAACAATTATTAAATTATCGAAGTTAGAAAATTTATCTTTATCTCGTTTTGAGATAATCAAATTTGTTTTTTTTGGTAAATCAATTTTTTTACGAAAATTGTCGTAAATAAAAGTAATGGTCTTGTCTATGTTTTTAATATCATCTATGCCTACGAATTCAGTAAATTCACTATTTATATCAATACCTACAATATCTGCTGAAATATGATTTAAGATTTGACTTAACTTTATAGGACCCAATTTTACATAAAAAGCTGGATTCATATTGAGATTTATTATTCCTTTAGAGAAACCTCAATTTTAGGAAGTTCTTTATTTAAAGTCTTTATGACTTCATCTGTAATATCCATTGTTTCAGCGTTGAGTAATACAGTTCCTTTTTCTAATAAAACAGTGATTCCTTTAGTTTCTGACATTTCCTCTAGGATCGGCTTAAGTTTATCAAGAATTTCATTTCGAGAACTTTCTACTAAATTATCTACTGATAAAAGTTTTTTTTGTCTTTCAATGTTATAATTCTGTACTTTTTCCTCATATTCTTTTCTTTTTATTTCAAAAGCTTCGGGCGCCATGATTGATTGAGCTTCAATGAGTTTATTTTGCTCTTTAATCATTTTCTCATCTGAAGTTTTCAATTCATTTTCGATAGACTTAGCAATTTTATCTATTTCTTCAGCTGCGTCTTTTGCTGCTTTTGCATCCAAAAGAACTCTATTTAAATCTAATACGCCTATTGACGTATTTGGGTAGTTTTCAGCATAAGAATTTGTGTTGAATACTAAAAATAAAATAAAAATAAGAATATTTTGTAAATTATATATTTTGGTAAACATTAAAAATTATATCCTATATCGAAGTAAAGATTATCTGTTGTATCTGTTGGCTCATTTTCTAAAATAATAGCATATATAAAGTTTATTGGTCCTATAGCACTATCCCAGTTAAAGTTTATCCCTGCCGAAGATCTCATATCATGATCATCATCAATTGCAGAGTAAGCAGGATTTTCCAAACCCCAAACGCTTCCGAAATCTATAAATAATGTACTAGTAATATCATATGCATCAAAATTAAAATCAATATTTGTTTCAAGAGATGTCAAATAAAAATATTGTCCACCTGTATATGAAGTACCAGTTTTCGGTCCAACTTTGCCAGATTTGAATCCTCTTAATTTCTTGCCTCCTAGTCTAAAATTTGATGATAATGGCTGGAATTTACCATTATAACCATTTACTGAGCCAGCCTCAATTTTAAAGGCGCCAATAAGTTTTTCTGAAAGTCTCTTATAAATATTGTAAGCACCTTTATTTCTATAATAATACGAAGTCCCACCTAAACCCGCTATATCCTGACTTAATGTGAAATTAAAACCTCTTGATGGTTTATATCTACTATTTCTTCTATCAAAACTGAACAAGTAGCCAATTTCAGAAACAGTATCAGTTCCACCTAGAAGTCTTTCATAGGCAGTAGCATTGGCATCAGGTTTAACTTTAGCAGTATAAAGAGAATATTTGCTGTTTAAGTATTTGTCAGAAGCCAATGGAAAACCTATAGAAAATCCAATGCCTAGGTCCTCTGTTTCATAATTAACAGAAGCAGGGTCGGTAAAATTACTATATAAATCTGCAGAAACGGACAAGTTTTTATTATTAAAATAAGGTTCTGTAATTGAAATATCATAAGTATTTCTTGTACGTGCTAAGCTAGCTGCAAATTTAACTTTTTGTCCTCTCCCTAAGAAATTATTTTCACGAAGACCTAGGTTTATAGATCCTGATGTTGAACTGGAATAACCAGCACCTATGGATGCTTCACCTGTATTTTTTTCTTCAACGTCTATATTAAGATCAATTTTGTCAGGAAAATCAGATCTTTCTTCACTTATTTCTACTTTTGAAAAATATCCTAGTGATCTTATTGAGTCTTTAGAATAATTTACTGTAAACTTATTGTAAGCATCTCCTTCTGATAAGCCCATTTCTCTCCTGATAACTTTATCTAAAGTTCTTGTGTTTCCATTAATGTTTATTGAGTTTACATATACTCTTGGACCTTCATTTATATAGATTTCTATATTTATAGTATTGTTCTCTGACATTTCACCATAGTTTGGCTTTATTTCTATGAAAGAATAACCTTCACCTTCAGCTAATTCTTTTATAAGCTCGATACTGTCAGATATTTTACTTCTATCAAAAGTATCACCTGATTTAGCAGAGATTACAGATAAGGCTAAATCAGCATTAATTTTTTTTAGTTTTGTTGATACAGTAATTTCACCAAAATTATATTTTTCACCTTCATTAATATACATAATTACTTCAAAGTTATTTGTATTCTGTGATAACTGGGCAATAGTTGAAGTAAACGTAAAATTTGGATAACCATTATTATTATAAAACTGAGATATTAACTGTTTATCGTACTCAATTTTATCTGGATCATACCTGTCTGAAGAAGAAAAAAATCTAAGAAATTTTCGTTCTTTTGTCTTCATAATAGATTTTAATTTAGATGAGGAAAAACTTTCATTTCCTATAAATACAATTTTAGAAACTTTTGATATTTCTGACTCAATAATTTCATAGCTTAAATTAATTCGATTTGCGTCAAGCTTTTCTATTTTTGGTATTACTTCAGTAGATAACCTGCCGTTTCTCTGATACAATGATAGAATTCTCTCAATGTCTTTTTTTACTTTCGATCTGGAATAAACAGACCTTTCTTTTAATTGAATTTCAATTAGCAAGTCCTCGTCTTTAACCTTACTATTGCCTATAAATTTAATTAAATTAATTGTTGGATTTTCAACAATAGTAATAGACAATTTATTGTTATCATATTTTATCTCAATATTTGAGAAAAGCTCTGTATTAAAAAGCCTCTTGAGAATTTCATTGCCAGTTTCATCGGAATAATTATCCTCTAAGTTAACATCTGCATACGATATAATTGTCTCGATATCAATTCTTTGATTACCAATTATTTCTATCTCCTTTACAGGATTAACATCAGCAATACTTTTGGAAATTGTGACTAAAAATATTATTAGAGTTAAAAACTTATGCATAATTTATCGTATATGATTTTATTTAATTTCTATACTATATTTTATCCAAAAATATATTTTTATTTATCCATATATTGCAGTTATGTATATCTTTTAAATTAGGGTAAAATATATTTTTATTGTACTTAAAGAATTTTTGAAGAGTAATTTTATTAAGCCTTACAATATCAGTAAACTTAATTTTATTCTGTAAAAATTTATCCACTAGAACTTCATTATTGTAATTAAATATGTGTGGTGCAAGGCCTCCAAGCTCTAATACTTTATAAGCCAATTTAATTGCAGGAAATTTCTTTTGATTTATTTTATAGAAAGTTAAACTTTTCTTATCTAATTGATCAAAGATATTTTCAAGTTTATTTATTTTATCATTATAGCTTAATAAATATGATATAGGTATTTTCATATCTGGCTCGTTTAAGATGCTAATAGAAGTATTGTCATAATAATTTATTGCAGCATGAATAATTGACTCTGGATGAATAACGGCATTTATTTGATCGTTAGTTAAATTAAAAAGATACTTTGCTTCTATGATTTCTAATGCTTTATTCATCATCGTAGCTGAATCAACTGATATTTTTTTGCCCATCTTCCAAATTGGATGTTTTATTGCCTGTTTAGGTGTTACATTCCTTAATAAGCTGCTTTTTTTATTAAAGAAAGGTCCTCCAGATGCAGTAATAGTAATCGATTTAAATTTTTTATTATTCGACTCTAATAAACGGTAAATAGAATTATGTTCAGAGTCTAATGGTACAATTTTAGTTTTATGTCTTTTTGCCAATGAAATTAAACGCGGTCCTAGTGAAATTATACATTCTTTATTAGCCAAACCTAAAATTTTTCCAGATTTAGCAATATCAAAAATAATATTTAATGGACTTAAACCAGCAATTGCTAGAATAATGACGTCAATTTCTGTAGTTATTAACTTTGAAAAATTTTCAGTTCCAATCAGTAAATTTTTATCATTTCCATATTTAGATATATATTTTTTTGCTGATTTACAGTCATTAATTCCTAATTTTTTAATATAATATTTCTTTTTGAGTTTTTCTAATTTTACGTAATTTGTATTGCAGGTCGCCGCAACTACCTTGTATTTTTTCTTATTTTTTTGAATAATTTCAAAAAAAGAATCTGCAATCGTTCCAGTTGCTCCATAAAGTAAAATTTTCATTTTTTATATAAAAATTAATAAATAAATATTTATAACAAAGAATACGAATATAAATGAGTCCATTCTATCAATTATACCTCCATGCCCAGGCATTATATTTCCTGTATCTTTTATATTTATACTTCTTTTTAAAAGTGAAACTACTAGATCGCCTAAAAATGAAAGTACTATTATTGGGATTGTTATAATAAGTAGCAGACTAAAATTACCATATATATATAAGCTATAAAGATAGGAGATTAAAAAAGTAAAAAAAATACCACAATATAAACCATTGAAGGTTTTACCTTTACTGATTTTAGGCATAAGCTTTCTTCCGTTCATAATTTTTCCACCAAGATAACAAAATGTGTCGAATATCCAAATTAAGACTATTATCTCAATAATCTTTAAATTTGTATCTGTTGTGGATGCAATAAAAATTATGAATACAAAAATAGTAAATATGCTAACTAAAAGATATATATATAAAAATATTTTTTTTCTAGCAATTTTTGCCATGTTTAATAGTTCTGCTGTCATTAAAGATAATAAAAATATATAAAACAAGTAAAGCAGATAACTTTTTAAAATAATCGGTAAAATAATAAATGGAATGAACAGAATGGCTGAAATAATTCTGAAGATAAAATTTTTAATTTCACTACTATCAACTTTATTTACCAAATTTACGAGTCCTTCTTTCATAATTAATCAATATTTTTTTCAAGTCAGAAATATTAAAATCTGGCCATAATTTTTTTGTGAAATATAACTCAGAGTATGCTGATTGCCACAACATAAAATTACTTAATCTAAGCTCACCACCTGTTCTGATAATTAAATCAGGATCTTCAGATTCCGATGTGAACAAATTCTTTTTTAAATTATATTCATTAATATTTTTATGACTTATTTTTTTAATTGATTCTATTATTTCATCCCTTCCACCGTAATTAAATACTAAATTAATATAATTAGATCTGTTTTTCTTAGTTTTTTCGGTAACGTCATCTATTATATTTAAAATTTTCTTACTCAGTTTTTTTCTTGATCCATAATGTCTTATTTTAAGATGATTATTTTGAGCAGTTATTTCAAACTCTCTATAATATTCTTCTATTAGATTAAATAAGTCTGTAATTTCGCTTAAGGATCGATTCCAATTTTCTGACGAAAAAACGTAGAATGAAATTTCTCTTATATTTACATTTAGCTTAGTAAGATTATTTATAAGTTTAATACAAGCCTTAATACCCGCCTTGTGGCCTTCTTTTTTCTTTAATTTTTTTTTTAATGCCCATCTACCATTTCCGTCCATTATGAAGGCGATGTGTCTTATTTCTGAATTAGGTTTTTTATTGTAACTAGGCAAGATTATATTTTTTTTAAATCTTCTTCTTTATGCTTGTGAGCATCATCAATTATTCTTATAAATTCTGAAGCCATATTATCAATATTATTTTGATATTTTTTTGATTCATCTTGACCAATATTTTTTTCTTTCTCACTTAACTTAACTTTTTCAATACCGTCTCTTCGAATATTCCTTATGGCAATTTTAGCCGACTCTACGATCTTACTAATTAATTTTAGAAATTCTTCACGTCTTTCTTCAGTTAACTGTGGTAAAGGCAACCTGATTAAATTGCCCTCTATTATAGGATTTATTCCAAGATTTGACTCTCTAAGTGCTTTGTCAACTAGCGTAATGTTGGTTGCATCCCAGACTTCAACATTTATTGTTCTTGGATCGGGTGTAGTAATATTTCCAATTTGATTCATTGACATTTTTTGTCCATATGCATCTACTTTAATTGAGTCCAACATACTAGGTGAGGCTCTACCAGCTCTAATTCCTGAAATTTCTGATTTTGCTGATTGAATGGAAGCATCCATCCTTTTTTTTAAATCTTTCTCTAATTCATCAAACATTATAAATTTCTGATATTTTAATTTCGTTATTTACAGCTCTAACAAAAGCATTTTTTTCTTTAATTGAAAATACCTTTATTGGTATATTATTCTCTCTGGCTATAGCAACAGCTGAACTATCCATAATTTTCAGATTACTTGATAAATAATCATCATAGCTAATTTTCTTTACTTCTTTTGCGTCTAAATATTTTTTAGGGTCTTTATCATATATGCCATCTACTTGTGTCGCCTTAAATATACTACTGCATTCAAGTTCAGCTGCTCTTAAAGCTGCGGCAGTGTCTGTTGAGAAATATGGATTACCTGTTCCAGCCGCGCATATGACTATTCTATCTTTCTCCATATGTCTTATTGCTCTTCTCCTAATGTATGTTTCACAAATAGATTGTATTGGAAATGCAGACATTACTCTTGTTTCAAGAGATAATTTCTCAAGACCATTTTGTAAACCTAGACTATTCATAACTGTAGCGAGCATTCCTATGTAATCAGCATTAGCTCTTTCCATGCCTTTTGCCGACGCCGCAAGTCCTCTAAATATATTTCCACCACCAATAACTATGCAGACTTGTATTTTTTTTTCTGTAAGATTTTTTATATCATGAGCAATTTTATCAATTACTTCCAACTCAATGCCGTAATTTTCTCTACCCATGAGTGATTCTCCGGATAATTTTAAAAGTATCCGTTTATAATCTAATTTAGCCATTTTTAATTACCTAATTCGTATCTTACGAATTTATCTATAGTTATATTTTCGCCTATTTCTTTTGAAGTGCTTTCGAGAAAATCATTTATGCTTAGTGATTGATCCATTACAAACTTCTGTTTAAGAAGGGTTACTTCTTCAAATATTTTATTGATTTTTCCTTGAAGCATTTTTTCTATTATCTCTGCTGGTTTACCAGAGTCCTTCAATTGTTTCTTAATAATTTCTTTTTCAGACTCTAAATATTTACTATCTAAGTCATGTTCACTTATAGAAAGCGGGGATGCCGCAGCAATATGCATACAAAGTTTTTTACCAACTTCGTCTAAATCTTTGTCAGAATTGCCTAGCTTTAAAAGAACTCCAATCTTTCCTAACCCATTATCAATTTTATTATGAATATAAGTATAGATTTTTCCTTCTAAGTAATCAGTTCTTTTAAAAACTATATTTTCGCCTATTTTTCCAACAGCATCACTAATAATGCCTTTGCTTTTTTCAACTATTCTATTGTCACCCCTGAGCTCCAATGACATGTCTAAAATTTTATTAACCAGCTCTTGAAACTCTTTATTTCTAGATACGAAATCAGTTTCAGAATTAATTTCAATTATTGAAGCGCCTTCTTTATTTTTTTTTATGCCAACTAATCCTTCATTTGCATCTCTTCCAGATTTTTTCTCTGCTTTAGCTATGCCTTTTTCACGCAATAATTTAAAGGCCTCTTTAACATTACCATTTGACTCACTAAGTGCCGATTTACATTCCATCATTCCAGCACCTGAGATTTTTCTCAGTTCTTGAACTTCCTTTGCTGAAATACTCATACTTATTTTACCTCAGATATTGTATTTTGAGTTTTATCTATTGTTACACTTGTCTCTGAATTAGAGACATTATTTGGTTTAGAAGAGTTCTCCTCAAAAACTATTGGCTCTGATGAATTGATAGTTTCTTTAATTGCATTACAATAAAATTCAATTGACCTTCTTGAGTCATCATTTCCAGGTATTGGAAAATCTATTAAATCTGGGTCACAGTTCGTATCAACAATTCCAATTGTTGGTATCTTTAAATGTTTGGCCTCTGCTACCGCAATATGCTCTAGTTTAGTATCTATAATAAATATAAGATCAGGGGATTTTTGCATATCACTTATGCCATTTAATGATTTTAGCAGTTTCTCATGCTTATTAGAAAGCTTTAGAATTTCCTTTTTTGTAAACTCATTTTTTGGATTTGATTTTAAAACCTCAAGTTCTTTCATTTTTTTAATAGATTTTGCAATCGTAGACCAATTTGTTAACATTCCACCTAGCCAGCGATGATTTACATAATATTGACCAGTTTCATCAGCGAGTTCAGCTACTTTTTTTGAAGCTTGTTTCTTTGTAGCAACAAATAGAATTTTGCCACCTTTTGATACCGTTTCATCAATAACTTTTAATGCCTCCTGAAAAAGTTGAAGGGTAATGTTAAGGTTTATAATATGAACATTTTCTCTAGTACTGTGTATATATTTAGACATTTTTGGATTCCATCTCTGTGACTTGTGTCCAAAGTGCACGCCTGCATTGACTAAATCTTTAAGATTAAGGATTGGTATACTCATTTAATTTCTCCGGTTATACATCCACAGCAATTAGACCTAAAAAGGACCGGACAGCATTAGCTATCGCTGTGTGATTAGTTAATGTTTAATTACACGAACTCGATAATAAATTCAATAACTTAAATCCACTTTATTTTTGTTACGCCCCTCATATTTTTCAGCAAGGATTTAACTTCATCATTAATAGTATATTTCCCTGGCAATTTAAGTAATTGATTATTAACTATTATTTCAATCTTTTGAGTGCCTTGAGCCAATTTAATTTTTCTTAAATCTTCAGTACTAAAATCACTATTAGTTAGGATTCTAAGAGTAGACCTTTCATTATTAGAGTCCTTTCCATAAGTATTGCTTTTTTCTCCTATGTTCATTTTTAGAAGTTCCTTAAAAAAATAAACATTTTTAAGCTCTCCTCTAAGCGTTCCATTGTTGATTGAAAAATCGACACCTAGTACATACGACTCACCCTCTTTCAAAATATCTCTATACTTTCTCAAGTTGCTTTCAAAAATAACAAGCTCATAAATAGAACTTAAGTCAGAAAAATTTAAAAAGGCATAACTATTTCCCCTAGCTGACCTTTTTTCCTTCTTTGATAGCAGCGTGCCAGCTAATAAAATTGACTTTGACTCATGTAATATTTCATTTTCTTGAATTTTTTGAAATGTCTTTAAGTTAAGCCTACCAAAATCATTTTTATAGCTTTCTAAAGGGTGGCCAGATAAATAAAAACCTAACATTTGATATTCTTTCATAAGCTGTTCTGTTTTGTCCCATTTTTGATCTTTATTTAAAGTTAAGGATCGACTTTCAGTTCTACCAAACATGTCTACTTGATTATCAATTTCATTGACACTTATTGATTTGTAAAATTTAACAATTTCTGGGGCAGAATTAAATATAATGCACCTGTCAATTTGAAACTCGTCAAATGCTCCTGCACAAGAGAGTGCTTCTATAGTCTTTTTATTAATAACTGAGGGCGGCAATCTAAGAACAAAATCGTCTAAACTTTTAAATTTTCCATTTTGATCTCTTTCTTTCATGAGATCATTCATTGACTCTGTGCCAACATTTTTAATAGCTC
>MDTD01083254.1_pt1 | contig 12562 bp, 12 predicted proteins | sample 811221 | NCBI WGS metagenome assembly MDTD01 (sample SAMN05326646, study PRJNA326480) | marine metagenome | isolation source: seawater | place: Pacific Ocean: South West | collected 2011 | reverse complement strand
AAATTTTAGAATAAAAAAAAATTGTATGTTTAAAATCTTATTTAAGATTATTTATACTTTTAGACGTTATATTTAATATTCAGTAGCTATTGAAAATTAAATGTTTTTATAAATGTGATAATTCTTTAACCAATACCTGTGATTATTGTGTAAAATTTATTTGGAATATAATTATATAATTTTATTAATAAAAATTCTTAAGGTTAAGGATGTCATTTTGAATATAAACTTTATTTTATTTTTATTGATTGTTATATTCAGTCAAAATTTTTCAAATAAATTTTAAAAAAATTAATGATAAAAAAAATTAATATAAGCCTTGTCGGACACGGAGGCGGTGAAAGTACTCATGGATCGCAAAATAAGGTTCTCAAAAAGTTGTTTAGTCAATTAAACTATGAAGTTGTATCATCAGACTTTCCAAGAGAAGATTGTCTTAATCTTTTATATGAGGGATGGGGACTAAATGATCAAAAAGTTGCAAATTTTTTATCAAATAAAAAATGTAAATATGGAATTGTTTTTACAGAGCAATTAACTAGTATTAAAGATCTTCACTCTAAATATTATACAATAAATAATTTTTTTTTTAAAAATAATAAATTAATAAAAAAGTTTTATTTATATCTTCTGCATTTTGTAACTATTTATAATACATTAATTAAAAGGTGTTGCATAAAATTAAGAACTTTAAATTTTAGAGTTAAGCAACATATTGAAGTACAAAATAATTATTTTTATAGAGGTTTTTTAATAAAATTTAATCCTTTTTTTAATATAGCTGTTACAATATTTATAAAATTGATGTCATTTATACATTTGTATGAATTAGATTTAAAAAAAAAACGTAACAAGTTTTTAAATGCAATATTTTTTGGAATTTATTTTAAAGAAATTTACAATAATACCTACAAACATTTAAACAAATTTGATTTCTCTTTTCAACTTGGACTTGATGATGATTATAACCATTTAATAAGAGATAAGAAAATTCTTTACCATCATACATTACCTTTTTTGTTAAAGAGAAATGATAATAGTGAGTCGGTTTTAACAAAAAAGTATGATTTGTTATTCACTGGAAGAATGACAAAAATAAGAGAAAAATTTTTAACAAAAATTAAGGAAGAATTTAAAAATTATAATATTTTTATATCGGAATTTATAGATGAGAAATTGTGGATAGAAAAAATACAACAAAGTAAATATATATTAAATATTAATCAATATGAGGATCAATCTTTTGTATCAGTAGCTAAAATATTTAGAGGTTTGCAATATAATGTTCCAAATATTACTCAAATAGATAGTTTAAATGTTTCACCAAAATATATCGAAAATTATTACTTTAAATTTAGTACCAATAATTTTTATAATAATATTAAAGATTATATTGATAATTATGATTACTACTTCAAAGTTTTTCAAAAAATGAGAGAAGAATTTTATTTATTTTCAGAAACTGAAGAAAAAAAATTTTTAATATTTTTAAATCAAATAAACTAAAGAAACTAATTTCTTATAAAGCTGATGGTTTCAGAATGATTTTTAATATTTAATTTTTTATAATTTTCACAAAAATAGTTGAAATCTAATTTTTTAAATCTGCTTATGTTTAAATTTTTTATATATTTAAGTTTACTTTTATTTACTTTTATAATTCCAATACCACTTTGACAATTTGAAATTATGTATTCAAAATTTAACTCATGTATTAAAAAAAGTAATTTCCAAGTATCTCCTGTCCATTTTCTTTGTATTCTTGGTATAAGTTGTTCATTATAAGAAGAAGGAAGACAGTCATCAATTAGAATAATTCCATCTTCATTTGTTGATTGAATAGAATTCTCGAAGTCTCTTAAAACTTGATCAAATTCATGCAAACCATCAATAAAAATTAAATCAAATTTTCTTTTGTTTGTTTTAAAAAAAATATCAGAGCTTTTTTTTATATCTGTATTTCTAAATGGATCAACTCCTATAGCATCTATTTTTGCTATTTTTTTCACCTTATTTAAAGTATAACTTTTATCAACACCTATTTCACAATAGGAATTTATATTCTTATTTTCAATAATAATTTTAATTAAATCAAATATTTCTAATTCAAAAAAATTATGATCAATTTTTTTATTTATCTGATGCTTATTTTTGAATTTTCTGTAAGCAAAAATTATTTTAAATAAAATAAGATTTTTATCTTCATCATAATCTTCTTTTTTAATAATTTTAAATAAATAGTTAAACTCTCTTAAAATATAAAAAATAAATGGAAACTTGAGAATATTTGGTAATATGACTTGTTGTTTTTTATTTTCTAAAAATTTCTTATCAATAATATCTTTTTTTGTAAAATCATTATAATCAACTATTTTATTTATTATTCTAAAAATAAATCTTAAATATCTATTAAAGTGTTTAGATTTAATTAATCTACGGTGTAAAGAGTGACTTTCTTTAGTATCAGCTCTTAATCTTGGAAAGATTGAATGAAGTAATGCATAGTGTCTTATATAATTATAAATAATATCATAAATTTGTGTTGAAGATTTTTTGTAATCTAAATGATTAAAAACTGAGCCAATTTTAAAAATATTCCAACAAAATTCTTTTATATTTTTTGGGTTATCTAGATTGTTACCAGAGTCATCATGTGTCCTATAATATAAAAAACTGTCATAAGAAAAATAAGCTTTTTTAATAAACAAGGAAAGTCTAAGAGCTAAATCTAAATCTAAACCTTGAATCCAACTTGCCGTAACTCCTTTATTTTCATAAAATTCTCTTTTACATATCCAAGAACTCGAAGGCATTGGGTGTTTAATCCATCCTAGCTTTGGCGTATAGAAACAATTTTGGGTGTCTGGCCAATTCCAAATCCAATTAAATGTTGCCTCAGAATATAAACTGTCCTGTAAAGTTTTTGCTCTTACATAAATTAATTCTGTTGACTCATTTTTTATAATATTTGCAAAATTTTTATAAAAGTTTATATCAACCTCGTCATCACAAGAATGTATGTGAACATAGTTTCCAGATGTCATTTTTACTGCATTAAACCAACTTAAATTTGGCTGAAGAAAAGTATCGCTTCTTTCGTATTTTATTTTTAAATGTTCATATTTTTTTATTATTTCCTTAATTGAAAACTCACTACAATTATCAAAAATACAAACTTCATAATTTATATTAGTAATTTCAAGTGCTTTACTTAATTTATCTAAAGCTTTATCAAGTAAGATTGGTATATTTTTAGTTCTTGAATAGCAGGGTATTGTTATACTTAACTCATAATTAATTTTTGTTTTTTCAGGATAATTTAATTTGTATTTTATTCTTTTTTTTAAACTTCTTACTATAATTTTTTTTACTAATTTTTTTGAAATTATATTTAAATAAATTTTAAAAATTGTGTTAAAAAGAAAAAATATTAAATACTGGAAATTAATTATTTTTAAACAAATACACAAAAATTTATTTTTAACTTTATAACGTCTAAAAAAAGGTTCATAACGAACGTAAAAAAGCTTTAAATGCATATGATATTAATTGATTAGTATTAGCACTTTATATTATAAGAACAAATCTTAATAAATAAATTTTTTAAAATGAAAAAAATATTAATTGTTGGCAGTGAAGGCTATTTGGGTTCAGCATTAAAAAAATATTTATTAAAAAAAAAAAATATTAAAGTCAGTGGGATAGACAATAAGTTATATGGTAATGTCAGCTATTCTCAAGACAAAACAACTTATAAAAAAATTGATATCAGAGATGTTAGTAGTGAATATATAGAAAAATTTGATGTAATAATATGTTTAGCAGCTATGTCAAACAATCCAGTAAATAAAAAAGATAAAAAAAAATTTTACGACATTACAACCAAATACACAAAAGAACTTGCAGATAAATGTATGAAGTTAGATAAAAAGTTTATATTTCCTTCCTCATGCTCAGTATATGGTTATTTAAAAGATAAAATAGCAAATGAAAAAACTGAACCAAAACCACTAACATATTATTCAAAAAATAAAATTGAAATTGAAAAAATATTAAAAAAAATGTCAAAAAAAAATAAAAAATTTAATCCTATTATTTTAAGAATTGCTACAGTATTTGGATTTTCACCTTCAATGAGATTTGATTTAGTAATAAATATGTTTATGGGAATGGTTGTGACAGAAAAAAAAATTGTTTTAAATTCTAATGGATTGGCAATTAGACCTTTTATTGAAATTAATGACTTATGTGAAATTTTTTATAGACTAATAAATTTTAAAAATACAAAATTTGAAATTTTTAACGCTGGAAATAATTATTATAATTTTAGCATTCTAGAAATAGCAAAAAAGGTATGTAAATTAACTGGTGCAACAATAAGTTTAAAAAAAAAGATAATCAAAAACTTATACATCAAGACGAATTAATAAAAAATCAAAAAGATAAAAGATCTTATAGAGTTAATTTTAACAAAATTAAAAAAAACTTAAAATTAATATTTAGAAATGATTTAGAAAAAAAAATAAAAAAAAATTTAAATATTTTTACTAAAAAAAAATTAACAAAAGTTAAATTAAATAGCAAAAACTTTTATAGATTAAATAAAATTCAACACTTAATTAAAATGAAAAGGGTAGATAAAAATTTGAGATCTATAGGATGAAAAAAGTAAACTTAAGAGGAACCAAATTGAAAGTTCCAAAACTTTGTGTTGGTACTTTTCAAGTATCTGATCAGTGGTCTAAAAAATTTGAATATAAAAAATTTTTTAAAATTTTAAATATTTGTAAAAAAAATAAATCTCAATTTATAGATACAGCTGACTCATATCAAAATGGTTTAATAGAAAAAAATATTGGAAAATTTATTAAAATTAATCAAAGAGAAAAATGGACCATTGCCACTAAATTTGGTCAACTTAATGGTTATGGATACGATAAAATAGAGTTTAATTTAGAAAGCTCTCTTAAAAGATTAAATACAGAATATATAGATTTATATTATTTTCATTCTGGAACAAAAAAACAATTCTTAAATTTAAAGTTATGGGACTATCTTAATAAACAAGTAATAAAAGGAAAAATTAAATATTTAGGTTATTCGCTATCTTTTGATGAGTTGAAAAAATTTAAAAATTCAGATTTTAAATATTTAAAAGAGTTTAATATAAAGGTTGTACAATTAGTTTATAATCCATTGTTTACAATTGGTCAAAAAATTCTATTAAAAAATTCAAAAAAGAATAACATTGGTATAGTCACTAGAGGAACTTTAGCCAAAGGCATTTTGACAAAAAAAAAATTAGATTTTAGTCAATTTAATAAAAAAACACTTACTTTTAGAAAAATCAATATTAATGAAAATAATTACAACATAAAGACAAAGTATATGCAATTAAGTAATCTTCATCCTATTCATAGTACTTTCAAAGAAATATTAAAAAAAAAATCAATTAATTCTATAATTTGTGGAGTTAGCGAACCAAAACAATTAATAAAAAATATTAAATATATAAATGATATTAAATAATTAATATTCTTTTATACAATAATCTAAATAGTTTTTTAAACTCTTTAAACATAAATTATAACTAATAGGATTATTTGAATTTTTTCTATCAAAACTTTTTGACAAATTTGTTTTTTTTATAGTTAATTTTTTTTTAAGTAATTTTTCTAAATTTTTTTTTATAATAAGTGCAAATTGATAGTTTGATAAATATAATCCACTAACATTTAAAATTTTTTTTTTTGATTTTAAAAATGTGAGAAAATTTTTTGCAAGTATATCCACAGGAACAAAATCATTTTTATCATTAGGGTTCTTAATTAATACACTTTCATTTTTTTTCCATTTTGAAATAATATAGTAAAGAAATCTTTTTTCTTCTAAAGGTCCAAAAGGGTTTGCAATTCTATTTTTTCTTAACTTAATTTTGTAAATTTTTGAAAATTTTTCAAAAGCTTTGGATGTTAAATATTTGGATTTTGCATACAAACTATAATTTTTATATCTACTATATTTTTGATGGTATGATTCTGTCAAAATAATTTCCTTGCAATTATTATATTTTAAAATTTTAAAAACTTGATTTAAAGATTTTAGGTTTTCGATTAATGCTTTATTTATATTAAAATTATAATTATAATTTTTAGTATATGCCGAGTGATGTATGTAGATAAAATTTTTGTACTTATTTAATATTTCCTGGTATTTTTTTGACCCAAATTTTGCATTATCATATTCCTTAAATGGTTTTAATTGATTTAATCTTTTCTTTTTTAAATCTTTATAATTTTTTTTTTTATTATTTAATATTGTTATTATTTTATATTTTTTACTATCAATTAATTTCTTCGATATCCAATATCCTGTAAACGATGTAACTCCATTAATTATAATTGTTTGCATTTAATTTTTTAACAGCTTTAGAATTTTTTCCAGCTTCTATCTTTTTTTGAGATTACAGTAATATTAGTTCTAAATTTAATATCTAATTTTTCATCCAAAATATTTACACCTCTCTCGTGTTTATTTGAGTAAAAGTTTGTAGTAAAATATATAATTTCCGTATTATTTTTTAATGTTTGAATTCCATTAGCACAACCTTTAGGAATTAAACTCATATAATTTTTTTTTTCACTTAAATTAATTCTAACTAATTTTTTATATGTCTTTGAGTTCTTTCTTAAATCTAAAATATAATTGTCAACACTGCCTTTTATACATTTAATAATTTTATCTTCTTGAAAAGGTTTTATTTGATAATGCAAACCTCTAACTGTACCTTTTTTTTTACTTAGAGAGTTATTAATATTAACAATTTTAGTTGGTAGTTTTAATTTTTTAAATAAATCAAAACAAAAAAGTCTTTGAAAATAACCCCTATTATCTTTAAGCTGTTTAAATCTAATTTTATAAACACCATTTATCAAAGTTTTTTCTAAACTAAATCTATTTTTCATTTATTTTATCTTCTATTTTTATTATTTTACCCTTGTCCATATGTATAATTTTAGTACTTATTTTGTTAACTAAACCCTCATCGTGTGAAGCAAATAAAACTAAACCAGACTTAGATATAATCTTTTCCAATCTATCAGCACATTTATCTTGGAAATTTTTATCACCTGCACCAAAAAATTCATCTAATATAATTATTTTTGGATCTTGGCTCAAAAGTATTGAAACAGCCAATCTTACTTTCATACCAGATGAATATGTTCTTATTTCACGATTTATTGCATTCTCTAAACCAGAAAATTCGATAATCCAATCAATTTTATCATTTATAAATTTATCTGAAAATCCTCTTAAATAGGAAACGTAGTAAATGTTTTCTATTCCATCAGCATCATCCATAAGTCCCATGCTTATATCTAATATCGTATATGGGACTTCAGAACATTTAACCAATCCTTTCGTTGGTGGATATATTCCTGCTGCAACTTTTAATAATGTTGATTTTCCAGCACCATTGGGACCTATAATTGATACTCTGTCTCCATCTTTAAGATCAAGTGAAACATCGTTTAAAGCATCAACATATGAAATATTCTGGTCTTTTTCAATTTTATCAAAAATTTTTTTTCTTAGTTGTAAATTTCTGGAATTGTATATTGGGTAATTTAGAGAAATATTTTCTAATTTTAATTCAGACATTAGTTAGACCAAAAAACAATGTTACTGTATTTTTTTTTAATAAGTATTTGAGTAATAATTATTCCAAAAACAAATATTAGCAGCAAACCCAAATAAACTTTTAAACCTGGAAAAATACCAATTAATGGGTCTCTAATAGCTTCAACAAAAAAAGTAAATGGATTGAGATAAACTAAATTCTGATATTCTCCCAACTGTTCTTTTTTCCACAATATAGGTGTCATAAGTGGTGCTGCAGTCATTATTGCTTGTGTTAAGGGTATTATATCACGAAATCTTGATGAAATAGCAGCAAAAAAAAATGATATCCAAATGAAATTTATCATTACTAAAAAAATTCCAATAAAAAACCAAATAATGTTTATATTTAGCCGAACATCTAAAAAAATATAAAAAATAATTGCTAGCGGCAAGTAATGCAAATAATTTAAAAGTGTCAGAAAATAATGTCTTATTGTTATATCAAATAAATTTACATTTATTGTGTTTATCAAAGAAGAAAAATCTTTATTATATAGAGTTGTTGAGCCAACTGTCATAGCAACCACAAAGCTCCAAGTAGTCATTCCAAAATATAATCTTGGTAAATATTCCTTAATATTAAAATTAAAGATTATAGACCATAGTATTGACATAAGGGATATAGTTAAAAGAATGGTAAGCACGTGCCATACCGGACCAAGTTTTGTTCGTCTATATTTTAACTTTATGTCAAGATATGGCAATTTCAGCCAAAAATTTTTGTTTTTCCAAGATAAAAATAAAAGTTTAAAAAAATTAGGATTTTCATATAAAAAAATTTTGTTTGTCATTGTTAAAATGTTTATCTAAGAATTAAAATTTTATCCTCTTATAACTCTTTCTAACCACTTCATTCTAATAAATTTCTCACTTTTAAGTAATCCAGTTTTTAGTTTTTTTCTTTTAAAAATATTCAGTATTTTTTTGACTTCTTTTTTATGATTGCGATTAAATTTAATTTTAGGTAACATTTTATTTAATTTTTTAAAGCTAGCAATATATGATCTATTGTCATGACCAGAAATATTTAAAATTTCTAGCATAAAGTCATTTTTACCTACAACAAATTTTGCTAAATCTTTTATTCGAAAATTTGATTTGTTATTACCATTATTAAAGGCTTGATTATGGATTTTTTTATATGGAGCCTCTAAATAACTTACAAAACTATTAGCAACATCATCCACATGTACTACAGGTCTGTATTGAGTACCTTTGCTTAAAATTTTAATTTTTTTATTTAAATAATACTGAAGAATAAAATCGTTTAAAACTGTATCAAATCTCATTCTTGGAGAATATCCGTAGACTGTACCATTTCTAATATATATGGGAGAAAAATTTTCATCTGCCAAAGATTTAAGTTGATTTTCAGCAAGTACTTTAGATTTAGCATAAACCGTATTAGGCTTTAATGGTGATTTTTCTGAAACTTTTTTACTAGTCCTACTTCCGTACATTATGCAGGATGATGAAAATAAAAAACGTCTTACTCCTGCTTTTTTTGCTAATTTAGCAATTCTTATGGTTTGCTTGAAATTTGTATCCAGTGTCAATTTAGGATTTAACTTTCCCGAAGGATCATTGCTAATTGCACCTAAATGAATTACTGCATAAATATTTTTAAACAAACTTAAATTGAAATCCTTTAAATTCAAATTTTTAACTTTTACAGGATCTTGGTATTTTTCTAATAAACAATTTTTAAAATATCCCGCGTCATAAGCAAAGATATTATATTTTTTTATTAACTTTGGTAAAAGAACAGTTCCTATATAACCTTGTGCACCAGTAACTAGTATATTTTTTTTCATTTTAGTATAAGTATATTTTTTTGAAAAAAATAAAAGCTAAATATTTTTTATTATTTTTGAGCCATCCTTATATAGATCATATTCCAAAGCATTCTTGTTTTCTTTTAAAAATAAATTTTTATTTTTTTTATCTTCGAAGAAACATAAAATAAAACCACCTCCACCTGCACCTAAAATTTTAGATGCAATAATTTTTTTATTTTTTTTTATTAATTTTTCATACTGTTTATTAAATATCTTATTTGATAAAGAATATTTTAGTTCAGTATTTTTATTCATTAAATTTATAAAACTTTTATATGAAAAATTTTCCAAAATATTTAGAAATTCTAGAGAAAGGTCATTCATTTTTTTTAGATTAGAATAATTACGATTTAAATTTTTTTTTTGATCTTTTAATATTGTTGAGGCGGGCCTAGACACGCCCGTCCATAGTAAAGCAGATCTATCGATAATAAATTGAAGATATTTGTTGAACTTAGATAAGTTATTAACTTCTAAATTTTTTTTACTAAATTTAAAATGATTAAAACCTCCATAAGATGCTGCAAATTGATCTTGATACCCAATTGGTTGCTTACACATATTAATTTCTATGTCTGTTGCTTCTATTGCATTATAAAATTTTTTGTTAGGTTTGTTTTTTATATCATTTATACAATTTAATAATCCAACACAAAAAGAACTGGAAGAACCCATACCTGTTCCAGCAGGGAGATCACTTATAACTGATATATATAAAGGAAAATTCATTTTTTTTTTTAATAAAGTATTTCTTATAATTTCATTTTTTATTTTATAAATTGAGTCAATATTTTCCACTTCAGAATAATTTAATCTAAATTTTTCAGCAAATGGTCTAATATGATGATCTTTAATTGTAACGTAACAAAATTTATCGATTGTAAAATTAATTATATTACTTAATTGTTTTTTGAAAAAATAAGGAAAGTCGGTACCACCACCGAACAAACTAATTCTCAAAGGTGTTTTAGATATTACAAAAAATTTTTTTTTCATTTGTTTAATAATTGTTTAAAATAAAATAATAATTTATCTTTATATATATTATATGACAATTAATATAAATCTTTTAAACTTTAAAAATGTTAAAGCTATAAAACAAATAATCCAAATTATTAAATTCTATTTCGAAAAAAAAATTAGTGTATCAAAAAAAATTAAAAGAAATTCTACTCAAATATTTATTGAAAATTTTTATGAGAAAGATGTTAAAAAAATATTAAAATTAAAAGAAGAAAAAAAAATTAAAATTATTGTATTATTAACAGAATTTTTCGAAGGTGATGGGCTAAATCAAAACACAAAGATTTCAGTAATTAACAAAAAATTTAATATTTTTGTTTACTTTATAAAGTTATTTAATTTTGGATTTCTTTTGAAAATAAAAAAATTTATTAAGAATAATTTAGGAGTATTTTTTATTTCTTTAAAAAAAATATTTTATATATCTTTTAATAAAAACATTGAAAATTTAAACATGCACCGAAGAAGAAAAAATTTAGAAAAATTAATTCCTTATGTTGATTTATTTTTGGTAGCTCATCCAGAAATAAAAAAAAAACTCAGAAAATATTATAAAATTAACTCATTTGAATTGACTCCAATATTACCACAAATTAAAAAAAACTATTCCAGAGAAAATAAAATAAAATTTTCAGGCAATATTAGCAAATATAGATACAATGAAATCTTTAAAATTGGTCAATTTGTTTACAATTTTAATAAATATTTTAAGAAACCTTTAAATCGTAATTATCAACCTTTTTTTTTAGATATTAATTCAAATAAAAGATTTAAATTTTCGTTACACTTAAAAAAAGATTACTGTTGGTCATATGATAGTCCTTTTAGATATTTCTATGCAATTATAAAAAACGAAATTCCAATTATAATGGAAAATTTTTCCCACAAAAATACTAAATTAGTTACACTTAAGTTAAACGATTTAAATAAAACAACATATTATAAAATTTTAAAAAATTATAAATCAATAATTCACTCTTTTAACATAAAAATTACTAAATTTAATGTTAATGCAAAACAAAATAAATTAAAATTTGAGAAACAATTAAAAAACTTACTTTAAAAACATTTCAAAATTAAATTATTATTATTTTTTAATCAGAGTCTTAATTTTTTTTTTGATTTATTTTTTAAAACTATGAAATGCATTATCAAGTGCATTAATATATGATGTGAGTCTTCAACTCTTCCATAGTTATTTTGTTTTATATCAATATTTAAGTAGCTTAAATTTTTTAATCTCCCCCCACCAAAACCTGTAAAACTAATAATTTTATGTTTTCTTTTTTTAGCCCATTTTGCTAATTTTATTACGTTATCTGAATTTCCAGATGAACTAATAATTATAAAAATATCTCCTTTTTCAGCAAGACTTTCAGCCTGATATTTAAATATTTCAGAGTAATGATGATCATTGGAAATAGCAGTTAAAATTTCAACATTATCTGAAAGACTTAAAATTTTTGGCTTAAATTTTGTATTATATCTAATCAATTTTAAATAATCACAAATATAATGATTTGCTATAGCAGCAGATCCACCATTTCCACAAACAAATATTTTTTTTTTAATTTTAAATTGTCTTATTAATACACCAGCAATTTGTGATAGTTTTGTTAAGTTTACTTTATCCAAAGAACCTTTTAGCGAATTAATATATTCTTTATAGAAATTTTTTATCTCTAGTTTAATTTCTTTACTCATAATGATAATAATTTTTATACCAATTAATTGTTTTCTCAATACCATCTTTTAAGGGATATCTTGGTTTCCAACCAAAAGATTTGATTTTATTGGTTTTTATTTTAACCTTATTGTCTATTGAAAACTTTTTTTTAATATATTTAATTTTTTTTGCTTGTTTAGATATTTTAAGAATTATTTTTGCTAAACTAGTAATACTTAGAGGCTGACCTGAGCCAACATTAAATATTTCAAATTTAATTTTTTGTTTTTTTATTAAAATATTAATACAGTCAATTAAATCATCTATATATAAAAAATCTCTTATTGATTTT
>MDTD01117182.1_pt1 | contig 12564 bp, 8 predicted proteins | sample 811221 | NCBI WGS metagenome assembly MDTD01 (sample SAMN05326646, study PRJNA326480) | marine metagenome | isolation source: seawater | place: Pacific Ocean: South West | collected 2011 | reverse complement strand
GGCACCGACATCCCCCCTACGCCTGCTTTCTCGCTCGTCACGCCCCCCGGCGGCAGGGTGGATTAAGATCTTGGTTTTGTCATCCGCAACCTGAATTGAAACTTCCTGAATGATATAAAGCGGTTCTGCTGTCATAATATTTTTGACAAGCTGCCGAATCTGCTGGGCATCACCAGTCACTTTAAACCGAAATCTGATATAGCTGTATGTGTCATTATCAATGGGTTCAAAAGACTTGGCAGGTGCTATACGTGTAAATGAGTTGAGCATTGCCACATTGGAGACTGCAATCTGCTGAACCAAACTGTCGATTACTTCAAGATTTTTAAATAATATTGGGATGTCACTAGTTGAAGGAAGACTGATATCACCAGTTCCAACAAATGACCCAAACGTAAATCTCTTTTCAGTGGTAATGACATTAGACCCACTTAGCGTATCAGCATACTTATCCAGTTTTTGCTGAATAATCTCCAGCATTTTGGGAGGAGTAATAGTTTGCTGCGGAGCATAACGTGTAAACTTCTGGGCGACATTTGCCATTAAGCCGTGGTAAATCGATTCTGCGGCTTTCTTACGTTCTAATGCCTTATCTCTATTTTGCTCGCTCAAAATGTAGCGATACTTATTTATTTCTTTCACATCTGTATCAAGTCTCTCCAGCAAACCGACTGCTTCTACGCGAGCTTCATTTGATACCATGATAAAATAAATTTCAGCACCACTGACTAAAATTGTTATCAACAACGCAATAACAAGAATCAGATGTTTCCTTATAAGATCTGCAAATTCCATGTATAACTCACTTCATCTGTTGGCTGATGGGCTGCGTCAGCTTGGCTTGAACCACAAAAAACCGAATATTCTTAAACTTAGGATGAAAGCCGAACCGGATCAAAGCGGTTTCGTTTTTCACATCACTGAACTTGTCAGAAATCCTTAAGGCCTCAACAAACAATGAAGCGATTTCCACTTCCCCCACCATATTGTTATCATTTTGGGCACGGGTCAACTGGGGATAGGCTTCTTCCAACTCTACGTTTGTGGGATAGGGATCGGGAATCAATGCAGTATATTTGGTCATCAATCCACTGAAAACTTCCTTAGGATAAATCGGTCTTATTTTTACCCGACCGCCACTGGACTCCACCTCAGAATATTCATTGATACTTACGGTATAGCCCCGCAATTCGAGCCAGGTAATCTCTTTGGACTCGGCAGAAGCACTGTCACCACTACGGGTATCCATAAAGAAACCTTCCCCCATGTCGAAATCATCCCCACCACCACCGGGGCCAGACGATTCTGTGGTGCTTTCTGTACCAACCAGAGCTGGATCTCTCAATGGTTTGGTTAATGGAACAAATTTTGTCAACCAGAGATCAATGGGTTTTGCTGCCTGCACATCATTAAGCAATACTGACCAGACAGTGCGCCGCGCAAGCATAGAACGCACAGCAGCATGCGAATCTATCGCAGCATCATGTCCATTCAAAGCATCCTGTATTTCCTTTTTGATCGAAACGAGCTGCTGAATCTGATCCTTCTTTTTCTGAGTAGCGTCGTTGTACTGTTTTGCCAAGCTGAAGTTCACCCATATCATCAAGGCCAGCATAACCATCCAGATAACACAACTCCCAAGGAAAAATGGCAACCGCTGTGCAGTCTGTGCGTCTTTGATAATGGATTCAGGCACCAGACTTATCTCTACCGGACATGTGTATGAACGCAAAGCCACCCCGACAACCTCAGGGAATGTATGAGCAATATCCTTGAGATGCTCAGTATCCAAACCCTCAGCAATATTGACAACACGGAAAGGATTGAAATAACTCACTTCCATCCGCAGCTTTTCGGAGAAGAAATGATCCGTATAAGCCATAATAGAACTTCCACCTGATAGGTACAGATGTGTTGGCTTATTACCTTTCTGCTGGGCGCGATACACATTTATAGAACGATTGATCTCGCCATGAAGCCGGGTCATCACATTGCGGATGATTTTTGAAATGGTGGCCGCAACCTCAGATTCCGGTTCCTCATAGGCCCCACCAAGAGCAACAAACCCATGCCGACGCTTCAGGATCTCAGCTTCATCCGTTGAGATACCAAATTCTTTTGCAATCTGCTGTGTAATCGTAAATCCAGCAATGGGAATCGCACGGGCATAAAAACGATCACCATCCAGGAATAGCAGGTTTGTACACCGGCCACCAATATCCAGAAGCATGGAACATTCTTCTTCACCGATACGGTTCGCTTTTGCAGCGTTGTAAAGGGCAGCTGGTGCAAAATCAATTAGCTTGGGTTTAAGATCAAGATCTGTAATCGCGCGGGTCACCCCTTCAACGATCTCATTTTTGATGACCGCAAACATCACTTCAAGCTCATCTTCACTCCCCTCAATCAACTGGTAATCCCAGATCACTTCTTCCATGGGGAATGGCACATTTTGACGGGCCTCGTATTCAACGATCTGACGTACCCGTGATTCCTCCTCGGTAACCGGCGGAAGCTTCACAAAGCGCATGAATGCTGCCTGCCCGGATACGCAGAGATACGCAGCTTTAGTTGTAAACTGCCCCTCCTGTATTGCCGTCCTCAAAGCTGAGGAAATCACCATTGTACGATTTGTTTCCGTCAGGTTCTCGGTATACTCCACACTCGTAAATGAACGTAGTGTAATGCCACCTGAAGCATCGTATTCAAACTCACCTGCATGTAAGGCAGTTGATCCAATATCTAATACAAGTCGACGTTCTTTTTTGGCCATAGGTAGTCTTAGCTAAATCTTTAGTAGGGAAATCGCGGAGATGAACTACCGACGGAGAAGGCCAGGCAGCGAATTTTGAATAATCGGCTCAAAGTTATCGTAGCTTGACCACTCCCATGGAGTTTCAAGGCGATTCAACAAGCCCATAGCAGGACGAACAACCTCTTCAGATTCAAACAAAGATCCACGACGCCCTCTGCCTGCATACTTTGAGTCACTAATATCCCGCGAGCTAGTGGTAAAGTCTTTGCCTTTCGCCCCTAATTCCTGGATAGTTTTTCCTCCTACTCGAAAATACACTCTACTGAAAATATCATCTGCACTGATGCGCCCGCCTGTATACCGCTCAATGACGCTGGGCTCAACAAAAGCCATAGCATAATACCGTTTTTCACCAACCTTGACATTGGCGTATGAAATCTCTTTATCCAGACGGACTGCCTTGCGGTCATCATAGCTGTTTCCTCTGGCCACGGGAGCCAGAATAACTGACCAACTCACGTCCAGACGATCCAACCAGGCTTCATCACGCTCATAGCGGCGCTCCGCACCAGAATTCAGAGCCAGTTCATAAGAGATGATAATGCGCAACCATTTGTCGCGCCCCCCGGAACTGAATCCTTCTAAGTTCGGGAAGTTATCATCAAATTGAAGTATACGGAGATCAACGTTTTTGACATCAATCTTTATCTCGTCTTCCTTGACCGACTGAAACTGCGCCTTGCCAGCAAGGCAAGTCAGCGCAGCAATTGCGATAAAGAAAGACCGATAGCATGCAATTGACATAAGATAATCCTTGATTCAGTGGGCAAGTGCCTGGTACCTGCAAAGCCTTATTGATCCCCACTTCACAGGCATCAAAAGGCCGAGGGCTTCCAATAGTCCGAAAGGTAGCCGGCTAATCAATACTTGGCAAACAGAAAACATGAAAAACTTACCTGACAGACCTTTAAAGGCTAGTCATTTAAGCATTTTTTTAGCACACAATCACTTTCGCTGCAAGATAACACAACAGACAGACATGGCCAACTCAAGTACCTGCATGCCAGAGCAAACGATTTCGGGAATCGCCTACTGGTCTGGTATTGATCCACATGCGGCCTTGCCGGGCTGTATTAGCAACAGCCAGAGGCAAGGTAGCCCTTGCTGCTGTTACCTGCGCTGTCATATCCACTACCCTTGCTTTCATTTCGCGTTCTCTTGCCACGGCCATGACACGTCTCATCTCGGCCCGGGCTTGAGCCACCTGCTTATCTGCCTGTGCTTGTTGCTCTGCCAAAGCGGCCCCGACATTATCATGAATGGTCACATCAGAGACGTCAACTGAAACGATCTCAAACGATGTCCCTCGATCCAGCCCCCGATTCAGAATATACTGACTGATAAGCTCTGGTTGCTGAATAATGTCCTTATGAGATGGAGCTGTACCAACCGCTGCGACAATCCCCTCTCCAACCCGGGCAACAATTGTATCCTGATTGGCACCACCGATAAGCTTGTCCAGATCTGTCCTTACTGTCACACGCACACGTGCGCTCACACGAATGCCATCTTTTGCAACCCCCGCAATCGCAGGAGAATGCGAAGGAGGACAGACCAGAACTTTCGGGTTGACACTAGCCTTGACAGCATCAACCACATCCCTGCCAGCCAGATCAATGGCAGCCAACCTGTAAAAGTCGATACCCAGTCCTGCTTTATCAGCAGATATGAGTGCATCCGCAACTGCCATTAACCTGCCACCGGAAAGCATATGCGCTTCGAGGGCTTCAAGGGGAATTTCAATACCAGCTTTATAAAGCAGAATCGCCTGCTCCACCACAAACTGTGGATTGACCCCACGGAGCTTCATGCCAATCATCTGAAAAATCGTCACAGGCACAGACGAAGCCCGGCCCTGGATCCACATGGGGAAGAGCGGACCGACCACAATTGCTGCACCAAGTATGGCCAGCACCATGATAACGCCCAAAGCAACCCCAAACCAGATCATATTGTCTTATTCTCCAGGTGAATAATTTGGTGCATCTTTAACAATCCGCACATCGTGTGGGTGCGCTTCACGCAAGCCGGCCGAAGTAATACGCACCAGCCTTGCCGTCGCACGCAATGCAGATAAATCCTTAGCGCCGCAGTAACCAAGGGAGAAGCGTAAGCCACCGGCAAACTGAGTCAGGACATCATTTACTGTACCACGATACTGCACCAGCCCCTCAATACCCTGAGGAACCAGTTTGCTCGTATCATTCACATCGCCTTGACCATATCGTTCGCGACTGCCTTTTCCCTTTTCCATGGCTTCCATACTGCCCATCCCGCGATAGACAACATAGGTTCTGCCTTGATGCAAAATCTTTTCACCAGGGCTTTCCTGGGTACCGGCCAGAGCCGATCCCATCATCACCACACTGGCCCCGACTGCCATTGCCTTCGGCACATCGCCGGAATACTTGATACCACCATCAGCAATGACAGGTATTTCACCACTGATACCGGTGTAAACGTCATGAACAGCGGATAACTGGGGAACGCCCACACCACAGACAACACGTGTTGTACATATAGAGCCAGGGCCTACCCCCACTTTGATAGCGTCCGCGCCTGCTTCCAGCAGAGCCCGAGCAGCGTCTGAAGATGCCACATTACCTGCGATGATATCAACAGCCTGATAAGTCGACTTCAAAGCTTTTACGGTATCAATCACACCTTTCGTGAAACCATGAGCGGTATCTACCACCAATGCGTCTACACCGGCTTTTGCCAGCAAGTCTGCCCGTTGAAAATCATTGGGACTGATTGCGGCAGCTACCCTGAGCCTGAAATGCTCATCACGGGTCACATTTGGCTCATCGTTCTCGATCAGACTCTTGACGTCATGAAAGCTGTACAGACCGGCGAGGGTACCATCATTCTTCATCAGCGGCAACTTACCTACTCTGTCCCGCATCATGATGCGGAATGCATCTTCCAGAGAAGTTCCGACCGGAGCAGTGATCAGCTCAGTCGTCATCACATCGCGAACGAGTATCGAAGAATCCGTCACAAATTTAACGTCACGGGCCGTAAGGATGCCCACCAGCTTCCCACTGTCATCCAGAATCGGGAAGCCGGTAAATTTAAATTTACGGGCAGATTTTTCCGTCAGCAATTCCTCAATCGTCATGCTGTCTCGGAAGCAGACCGGATTTTCGATCAATCCATTCAGGTAAGTTTTTACCCGCCGAACCTCATCTGCTTGTTTTTCTTCGGTCAGATTTTTATGAACCACGCCGATACCACCAGCCAAAGCCATGGCAATAGCCATATCTGCTTCGGTCACCGTATCCATTGCGGCACTCACAAATGGAGTATGCAGCTGAATGTTACGGCTGAATTGCGAGGTAATGCTGGCTTCGTGAGGTTGGAAATCGGCGTATTGGGTCACCAGAGAAACATCATCAAAGGTCAAACCTTCATGCGCAAACTGGGCCATGAGGGATTCTACGTGTGGGCTCAGCACTATCTGCATCCTTCAAATGTAAATTCGTTGTCCAAAGCATATGGGGGAACCGATCCTAAAATCAAAAGACAGGCTCAGGTCAATCACCTTGAACAGCGTAACGTAATGAATATGCAATCAGATACAAGCCTTGGTCTGCTAATTGAGCCCACTCCGTAAATTGAAGTCCCGGACCTAGTCTTCAAAACGCACGGCTGCGGTCCGCCCATGAGCAGCAAGTTGCTCCACTCGGGCGAACTCTTCAATCGCAGCGCGTTCCCTGGCCAAAGCATCTTTGTCGTATTTCACCAGGCTCATGCGACGGAAAAAGTGCTCCACCGTCAAGCCGCTGAAAAATCTTGCTGCACCACCGGTGGGCAGCACGTGACTCGGCCCAGCGGTAAAATCACCCACAGGCTCTGGCGTCCAGGGTCCCAAGAAGATCGCCCCTGCGGCTGTAATTTCAGCGGCCACAGTTTCAGGCTCTGCCGTCATGATCTCCAGATGTTCTGCCGCATAGCGAGATGCAAGCCTTGCTGCACTACGCAGGTTTTCTGCAACCAGCAAAAAAGTTCCTTCTTTCAGAACCTTATCGATGCATGCAGCCTTGGGCAGCAATGCCACCTGCCGCTCAATCTCATCCTGAACCTGTTCAATCAGCGGCTCATGTGTCGTAATAAAAACCACCTGCTCAAAACCGGAACCATGTTCAGCCTGGCTCAGCATATCCGCAGCAATACACTTGGGGTAGGCTGTCTCATCTGCAATCACCAGGATTTCAGAAGGTCCAGCTACCAGATCAAGCGCGACCTGCCCGTAGACCTGCCGTTTTGCCGCGGTCACATAAGCGTTACCTGGGCCGACAATCTTCTCGACCTTCCGCACCGTTTCCGTTCCGAAAGCGGCAGCACCGATACCGTAGACACCACCCAGACGGTAAATCTCAGTCGCACCAGCAACCTTCGCAGCATAAATAATATTCGGATTCACCTGGCCATCTGCTCCCGCAGGTGTCAGCACCACAATTTCCTTCACGCCTGCCACCTGGGCCATCGTAATGGTGTGAATCGTAGTCGATACCAAAGGTGCTGTGCCGCCCGGAATGTAGGCAGCAACACGGTCCAACGGAGCAAACTTCTCACCCAGCACCACCCCATCGCGTGGGCTGAATGTCCAGGCTTGCGGCACACGCTGCTCAGAAAATGCACGTACATTGGTGTGTGCCAGGGCAATCGCATCTTTCGTTTCCTGTGCCACGCTTTGCTCAGCAGCAGCAATCTCTTCTTCACTCAGCCGAAAGTGGTCTGGGGTCAGTGAAGCACCATCATACTTCGCGGCATAGTCCACAACCGCCGCATCGCCACGTTCCCGAATATCTTTCAGGATCGCGGCAACACCTGTATCTATTTTCTCATTGAAAGCAGAGCGCTCATCAAAAAGTGCCTGAATCTGCTCTTCAAAATTCGAATCCTTGTAGGAAAAAACCTTCATGGTACATCCATGGTCTAGAAACTTCTCAATCCTCAGCCTGCAGGTGGCGCATCGGCAATGGCTATCTCAAATCCGCCATCTTCTTCCACTGCACAGGCCGCTGTCACAGGGCGTTCAAAATCAGCAAAAACGCCCTGTCCGATAATGTATTGACAGGCATCGTCTGCATTCGCCACATCAAACGTCCCATCAATCTGATCCTGACAAGGCAGGATTTTTTCATAAGTGGTCACGTAAAATGCCTGTCCTGGCTGCAGATCAAAATGCGCCACGTGCAGAGAATGATGCGTCACAATGGCCAGAAAGCCATCACCTGTCTCCGCATCCACTACCGCACTGATTCGAGGCGTATTCAACGAATCATGCTCATAATCCATTGCATGATGCACCGAGATCAGCGCGTCACGTACCGGGTAACCGGCAGCAATCTTCTCCGCCACATAATCCGTATGGCTGCCATTGGTGGCAATGGCCTTCTTGCCCACTGTGGTCAGACAATTGTAGGCGATATATGGATTCTTGAAAATGTCATTCTCGTGGCCTGGTTTGGGGAGGATAGCCACTTTCTCCCCCAGCACCTTCGCTTCACGATTCGGGAAAGAGCGGGAAGACACACGATAGAGCGCACTCACTTTACCCGCCTTACTCTTACCAATTGCCACAATACGACCTACATACATCGCCAATATCCTCTTAACTCGTGGGTCTGACTGACCACGTTTAACATCAGAAATAAAGCACCAACCGGATCGGCAAACGTTGCGCCGTACATCGCATTGATCTGGTATGCGCCGTGAAAGGGGGGTACTATATCTGCCGCGCTGGTGGATTGCCATAGCCCCAAAGCACAGAGCTCCTTGCAGAATTGTAGAATGCTCTGTTCCTCACCACCATCATGAGTACAGCAACCAAAAATTTGCCCTATAAACGAGAGTAAGGATTGCATGAGCGTCTGGATACAGGAAACCTTTAGACTCCCCTCGTTTTCCCGCGGATTTCATCTGATTACCCGCCAGATAGAAGAACAGATCCCCGGACTTCGTGACATCAACATCGGTCTTGCCCACATATTTATTCACCATACCAGCGCCAGTCTTACTATTAATGAAAACGCGGATCCCACCGTCCGCGTCGACTTTGAAAGCTGGTTCAATGCCAATATCCGGGAAAATGAGTCATATTATCAACATGACTATGAAGGCCCGGATGATATGCCCGCACACATCAAGAGTTCCCTTCTGGGGAATTCTGTCACCGTTCCCATTGCCAAAGGACGATTCAAACTTGGCACCTGGCAGGGAGTCTATCTGGGAGAACACCGCAACCATGCCACCGGGCGCACCCTGACTGTCACCATTCAAGGCCAATGCGCAGAATAACCGCAGGAGAATCCCACATGGGTCTGGATCTGATCAAACAGAACATTCGCGATATTCCTGACTTTCCAAAACCTGGAATTGTCTTCAAAGATATCTCTCCGGTTCTTCAGGATGCCAAAACCTTCCAGCTCACCATCGACCTGATGGCAGATGCCCTCGCTGGTAAAAACCCCGATATACTCATTGCCATTGATGCCCGTGGCTTCCTTTTCGGTGCCGCCCTTGCCTACAAAATCGGCTGCGGACTCTCACTCGTCCGCAAAAAAGGCAAACTCCCCTACAAAACCATCGGCACCTCCTATCAGCTCGAATATGGGTCCAATGAAGTAGAAATGCATGCCGATGCCCTGGAGGAAGGCACCCGCGTTGTCATCGTTGATGATGTCCTAGCGACCGGCGGCACCGCCAAAGCAGCCGCTGACCTGGTCACCAAGCTTGGAGGCGAGATCATCGCCATGCTCTTTTTCATGGAACTCTCCTTTCTCAATGGTCGTCAGGCACTCGCTCCCCATCCCGTAAACTCCCTGATCCAGGTCTGACAGAAAAAAGTACCTTGCACTACTTGCAGAGCATACAATCCACAGGCAGATTACCCCACTTCAAATAAGCAAGACCAGCCAGAATAGCTCAGTTGGTAGAGCAGCTGATTTGTAATCAGCAGGTCGTCGGTTCGAGTCCGACCTCTGGCTCCATATATTCCAAAGCTCCACCGCTTCCCGGCCGTGGAGCTTTTCTTTTGCTAATCACATACCTTCAGCGCCGAGTTAGCAAGCTGTGGTCACGCATGTGCAGTGATGCAGTTCAGCCACTTACATCTATGGCATAGCTCAACTGATAGTCCTTTGCTGCAAGACGGTGTCGGGCCAATGCATCCGGACCGCAACTAGCCGTACCCAGACCGCGATGGGCGGCATCGAGATAGAGCCAGATTCTGCCGGATGGTTTCAGCTCGCAGGTGTGGAATGCCTGAGTAAGGTCTTCGGCTGAGAATGTCGAGACATTGAAACCTACAGGTTTAGCAAAGGTCATCTTCATGCCGTTACCGGTCTGGTCTTGCAGTGACAGCCACTTTACCTCTTCCTTATGGCCATGCTCCTGCGGTACGACATACGGCACATACTGTTTATCCACGGTGCTGGCGTAAAGGGAAATCGGGTAGCCGAATTTGCGATCTGCATATGTCTCCCCCGGGCCCCGTCCAAACCAGGTCAACTGGCTCATCTCTGCTGGCAGTTCCAGGCAAACTCCTATCCGGGGCAGGTCCAGTATGTCCAGAAAATTGGTAAATCGGTGCCGGACGGTAAGTCTGCCACCGGGATCAAACTGCCAATGCTGCTGGTGCTCAAAAGCGTCTTCACGGGCAGCGCATCCATAGCGATGAGTGAGGGTCACAGTGATACCCGTGTTGGCAGATCGTTCCAGATGATAGTTGCGGTAGGTGCAGGTCAGCTTATTCAACCCGGCTTTGCACCAGCGCCCAAGGGGCTTCCAGTCGGCAATCCATTGCTCATCCTTTCCCTTCACACCATCATTATCGACCGGGCCGCGCCAGATGGTGAAGACTGGACCCGAAACCATCACCAGTTGATCTTGCTTCTGGATGGTGGTGACATTGCTGGTGGATGTATCAAGCTGCAGGGAGACGCCGGATTCCCGGTGGCAGATATTGAGGTGCTGTCCGGCTTCCTCCACTGTCAGGGTGCCGACTTTTTGTCCCAGTAGATCCGGCAACCGTGAGGGCCAGTCAAGCTTAAATTGATCCCAGGCGACAACATGACTGGCAGATGCCCATGTGCTGGAATGACGAGTCCGAAAGCGAACCAGAAGATAGGCCTCTTCTCCCGCCTGCAACGTTTTCGGGCTGAGGTTCAGATTGAGCGTTCTGGCGGTTTGCGGCTCAAGATCACCCACTTCAAACGGAGCCGCACTGATCGGAATACCATCGATTTCGATCTGATAGTCACCAACCAGCCAGTCCGCTGACTGAAACCAGTCGGTATTATGAATCTCAACCACACCTTGCTCCGTATCCAATATGGTCGTTTTCAGGGGCTGAACCAGGCGCTTGAACTCTTCAATTGCGGGATGCGGCTTTCGGTCAGGCCCAAGAAGGCCGTTGCAGCAGAAATTGACATCATGAGGCTGCTCACCGAAGTCACCCCCATAAGCCCAGAACCAGTCGCCACCCGGTTGATTGGCTGCTTCACAGGCACGCTGGATGGCATCTTCCGAATCCAGTTCTGCGAGGCAGGAAGTATCATTTCCACTGCCGACTTTTTTGAGTATGCCCTGGTCGACCCAATCCCAGATAAATCCTCCCTGCAAGCCATGATAGCGATAAATCGCGTCCCAGTACTCCTTCAACCCGCCATTGGAATTGCCCATGGCATGGGAATATTCACACATGATATAGGGCCGACTATCTGGCTCTCCCGTCGCCCATTCAATCAGATTTTCAACGGGTGGATACATCGGGGAGTGAAAATCAGCCGCCCGTTCTCCTCCCTGATCAAATGCGTCTCCGTAGAGTTGCCAGCCTTTTTTCACCGAGGCTTCGTTGTGCAGAGGCCGGGTCGGGTCATGAAGGCGAATCCAGTCCGCAAGTGCATTATGATTTTCGCCATATCCGGATTCATTGCAGAGACTCCAACTGATAATCGAAGGATGATTCCGGTCTCTGATAACCATGCGGGAGCCGCGTTCAACGAAGGCTTGTTGCCAACGGGGATCGCGACAGATATTCCAGTAGTTGCCGTGAGCTTCGATATTCGCTTCATCGATCACATAGAGTCCGAATTCATCACACAGTTCATACCAATAAGGGTCATTGGGATAATGCGCGGTCCGGACAGCATTGAAGTTGTACTGCTTCATTAAGCGGATATCCCGAAGCATGAGTTCGCGCGATATCGTTTTGCCATGCAGAGGGTCGTGATCATGACGGTTGACCCCTTTGATCAGCACCGGCGCACCGTTGATTCTGAGTTCTCTTTCTGCGACTTCCACCCGCCTGAATCCCACCTGGATCGCGGTAAAACCAAGTTCGGTGCCGTCAGCTTTCCGAAGAGAAAGGAGCAAGGTGTAAAGGTTGGGGACTTCTGCCGACCAGGGCAAAATGTCCTCCAGTTCCGTTACCAGTTCCGTCTCGTTATAACTCTTGCGGAAACTCGGATGGATTTCCGACTGTAAAGGCGCAGACAGAATCGGTCGCTGTTGATGATCATAAAGCTGACAGAAAATGAGGTGAGGTTCTCTGGGTTCTGCCTTCTCAGCCAGGAGGAACTGGAGTTTGGGATTAACCTGAAGGTGTCCTCTTCCAGATGAAGGTTCGTAGTCAGCCACCACCCGAATGTCTTCGAAATAAACCTCAGGCGTCGAGTAGAGATAGACATCTCTGAAAATGCCGGCCATCCACCAGTGATCCTGATCTTCGACATAACTCG
>MDTD01132873.1_pt1 | contig 12565 bp, 14 predicted proteins | sample 811221 | NCBI WGS metagenome assembly MDTD01 (sample SAMN05326646, study PRJNA326480) | marine metagenome | isolation source: seawater | place: Pacific Ocean: South West | collected 2011 | reverse complement strand
CTCTTTTATTATTTTTTTTATTTTTGAAATATTTCTGCTATCACATGCAACAAATATTTTATTCTTTTTCATTATTTATTTTCTTAAACATTTCTTTAGCCATTTTAAAGTGAATTGTTTTTTTTTCTGGAGTATTTACTTTCTCCCCAGTTTTGGGATTTCTTGATATTCGAGATTTTTGAACGTTCGATGAGAACACGCCAAACCCTCTAATTTCAACTCTCTCTCCTCTTTTCAGGGATCTTTTTATTTCATCTAATATAATATTAGTAAATTTTTCTAAATCTTTTTTTAAGAAATTTGGATAGTTTTTTGAAAGTTGTTTTAAAAGCTTAGATTTTACAATAGCCAATTTATACTTCTAATTTTAATTTTTTTTCTCTTTATCTAAGTCTTCTTTCAAGGAAGAAAAGGGAAGATTTTTTCCTGAACCTTCAGCCCCATACTTATCTAAAGCTTCCTTTTTTTGTATTTCTTCAAGAAGTTTAATACTTAAAGTTACTTTTCTTTTTTCAAAATCAAGTTCTGAAATTGCACAATCAATTCTTTCTCCACCCGTGAATCTTGATGGTCGAGCGTCAGCTGAGCTTATAGCAATTTGATTTTTCTTTATTACAAAATCCATCTCACATCCTTCTGGTCTTACAACAAGACCCTTATTATCAGCAGAAATAATTTTTACAGTGATAACTTGATTGATATTTTTATCCTTAAACCAATCAAAAGGATCTGGTTGAGTTTGCCTTAATCCAACTCTAATTTTTTGGTCATCTACTTTGATTTCTAAAACTTTTACTTTAATTTTATCATTTATATTATATTTCTTTAATTCTTCCTCGCCATTATTTGAGTAAGTTAAGTCATTACAATGTAAAAAAGCATCTATGTCTAAATCTTTTACACTTACGAATAAAGAATACTCATTTTTATTAACCACTTGTGTTTCAACTATTGACCCAACTGGGTATTTTTTTTCAAAAATTAAAAATGGATTTTCTTTTGTCAACTTGTATGAAATTGCAATTCTTCTTTTTTCTTTATCAATTTCAGTAATAACACAATCTATTTCATCACCAACTTTAAACATTTTTTTTGCGGACACATTTTTTTTCGTCCAACTGAGTTCACTTGAATGAAGCAAAGTAGTTAAACCTGGCTCTAGTTCACAGAATGCTCCAAAATCAATAATTTTTACAACTTTAGCTTTGTAAACTTTGTTTAATTCATAATTTTCAACATGCTCAAAAGGATCTGGAGATAATTGTTTTATAGAACATCCAATTTGTAATTTTTCTTTATCAATACTAATAACTTTAAGATCATGTTTTTCTCCAATATTAAAAATTTCATCAGGATGGTTTACCCTGCTGTACGAAATTTCTTGCAAATGAACTAAAACATCAAGTTCATTATTAACATTAAAAAAACAACCAAAAGAACTATATCCTTTTACTTCTGCGTTTTTAATGACATCACCTATTTTGTATTTTTCGATAATTTTTGCTTTATCTTCTTTTTTAAATGTTGAAATTATTTCTTTTCTAGAAACACAGGCATTACCTCTTATTTTATCTAACTTAATTAATGCAAATTTTTGTGGTTCATTTATTAAATGGCTTATATCTTTTAGTGGTTTATCGCTTATTTGAGAGCCTGGTAAAAACATTAATGATCCTGTATCTATATGTTCTACAATACAGCCACCCTTACATTTAGAGATAATTTTTCCCATAATCGGTTGCTTCTTCTCATAAGCTTCAACTAATTTGTCCCAGCCTTTAATTTTTTGAGCTTTACTAGCTGAAACAATTACATCACCATTCTTGTCTTCAATTTTTTCTAATAAAACTGGAATTGTTTCTCCAATTTTAATATTTTTTGATAAACCCATAGTTTTAAGCTCATTAATGTCTAGAACAGGCTCACTTTTAAGACCTTCAATAAATAAAAAAACAAATTTTTCTGTTATTTTATTTACTTTTCCTTCAATAATTTTACCTTCTTCTATAGTGATTTTCGAAAGTTGATTGTTTAATAAATTTTCAAATTCCTTAGACGCAGGATTAGAAAGATCTTTATATATTTCCATTAATAATAATTAAATTAGTTAAATTTTTTTAAAACCTGGATCTTTTAGATAAAATTATGAGTATAATCAAGAATGAATTTCATATTAAATAATTAAAAAAGCATTGTTTTACTTGCAATTTTACTCTTTTAATAATCTTGAATATTAATTATCTCTAAGCAATCTTGGCTCCAAGATAGTTCATTTTCCTTAAAAAGGATGGAAATGAAGTATTGATTGAATCCTTATCGCTAATTTGCCATTCCCCTCCAAAAGTTAAAGCTGCAACAACACACGTCATAAAGACACGATGATCCTTTAGAAATTTTTTTATGGTAATTTTGTTGTAAACTTTAATATTTGGATTTCCATAAATCTTAATACTGTCTTTTGTTAAAATATTTTTGATCCCTATTTTATTAAGAATTTTAGATCCCCAATTTAATCGAGGGCTTTCTTTTTGGTTAAGTTCTGAGAGATTCTTAAAGTAGGAGATACCCTTCGCTTTTGCCGCAACTAAAAATAACAGCAAAAATTCATCAATAGTAGCACTGTTAAATTTTGAAGGACAATTTATAGATTTTAATTTTTTTGAGCTTTCAACAATCAAATCAGCAATTTTCTCACCTTTATAATTTCTTCTATTTTCTTCTACGATTTTCACACCCATTTTTTTCAAAATATGCAAAACACCTATTCTTGATGGATTGATATTCACATTTTTAATTTTCAATTTAGAATTTTCTGATAATGCAGTTAATACTATAAAAAAAGCACTTGAGCTTATATCCGATGGAATTCTATAATTGAGCGAAGGTATTTTATTTTTTCCTTTTATTTTTATTAAATCATAGCTTTTATTTTTTTTTATTGAAATTGGAAGTTTTAAATATTTAAACATTAGTTCTGTGTGATTTCTTGATTTTTTTGCCTTAATTATTGTTTCTCCATAAGTATTTAGTGCTGCAAGCATTACAGCACTTTTACATTGTGCTGAACCTTTTCTCTCATTATAGAATATCGGATTTGGTTTATTCGCCCCTTTAATACTTAAAGGTAATTTGCCGTATTTAGTTTTAAATTTTGCCCCAAACTTCTCTAACGGTTTTGAAACTCTAGAAAAATCTCTTTTCGATAAACTTTGATCACCTTTTAATTTAATTGTTTTTTTTGAATGAGTTAGAAGCCCCATAATGAGCCTTCCTAAAGTGCCAGAATTCCCCGCATCTAAAGTTAAGTTTCTTTTATATTTAAATCCATTTAAACCAACGCCATTTATTTCACAGAAATTTTTTGATACTTTTATTTTTACACCAAGTTTTTTAAGACATTTTAAAGTGTTAATCACGTCATCAGAAAGTAATAAATTGATAGATCTAGATTTATTTTCTGATTGTGAAGAGATAAGGGCCCACCGTATAGACAAACTTTTATCTCCTTCAATTGATAAAACTTTATTAAATCTTTGAATTTTTTTCTTAATTTTAACTTGGTACATTTTTGATTTTTTAATTGATTTTGAAAGAGTCCCCAAAATATGCATTTTGAGCATCAATGTTTCTTATTAAGTTGTTAGGTGTATCTTTCGCAATTACTTTTCCATTTGATAATACTATTGCTAAATCTACACATGTTAATAAATCTCTAGCTTGGTGATCACACAAAATAATTGAAATATTGTTATGCATCTGTAAATCAACGATTATTTGTTGAAGATTCTTAATTGTCATTATATCTAGAGCTGCAAAAGGTTCATCCAATAATAAAATTTTTGGATCACTCATTAAAGCCAAAGAGATCACTAGACGTTTTTTTTGTCCTCCAGATAAAAATTCTGCTTTTATGTTCTGAAGAGCTTCTAGCTCAAATTTAGAAATTAATAGATTAACTTTTTCATCTCTTAACTTCTTATTTTTAATTACTATTTCACTAATTGCCTTAAGATTTTCTCTCAAAGTAAGATCATGAAAATAGCCGCCATATTGTGGCACATATCCAATTTTATATTTTTTAGTCCTATTAAAAATTGTTTCCTCCACAACATTCTTCCCTTCTATAAATATAGAACCATAATTAGGCTTTAATAGTCCGATTATAATATTAAAAATAGTTGATTTTCCAACACCGTTTGGTCCCAATAAACCTAAAATTTCACCTTGATTCAAACCAAAAGTCAAATTTTCCAAAATTTTTCTTTTACCAAAATGTAAAGAAATTTTTTCAAGTTTTAAAAGTTCCCCCTTTTTTTTAAAATTTTTGATTCTAAATTTTTTTACAACTGACATAGTTAGTATTTTGCAGAAATTTCAACTTTATCATGCTTTTTATTCATAGAAATATTTAATTTTTTACTTTCTATATCTATTTCAATTTTATCTGCATTAATATTAGCATTATTATTTTTATAATAAACATCCTCTTCTATCTTAATTAGATTTTTTGAGAAATTTAGATTGATAGTGTTTGCATCAATAGACTGATCTCCGTACTTCACGTTAACATTTTTTTTAAATATGGTATTATTATTTAATTTATTATAATCAGCAAAATCTGAATTAATATAAATTGTTTCATCATTTTGTTGAATAATTTTAGCCATTACCTCAAATAATTGTACTTGATTTATTTCACCTTCCTGCACCTTTGCTGATTGGGCATTAATAATATATGTATTTCCAAATAAATCTTTCGATGTGTATCTCAAATTTTCTATAACATTAGAACTATCTTTATTTTCATTAACAATTATTTCTTCATTAGATATTTTTTCCTCATTTTCAATTTTGGTATAGGAATTAACAGAATTGCTTTTGTGTATATATTTTTGATAAAAAAAGGCAGTCAAAATAATTAATAAGATAACTAAAATAGATTGGATAATATTTTTTGAAACCATTTAGTAAATTTTTTTATTTAAAATATTATGAACATGCACAATGCCAATAGTGGTCGATTTTTTTTTTTGATTATAAACACACAAACTTGTTATTTTTTTTTCATTCATAATTGATAGAGCCTTAGTAGCTAAAGTATTTTTTTCTATTTTAATTGGATTTTTTGTCATTACATCTTTTACTTTTAGTAAATTCATTACCACATTTTTAGAATTTAGCTTTCTTATTTGACCATCTGTAATAATACCTGTTGTATATTTTTTTTTATTTCTAGCTATCAAAGTTCCTAACTTTTTTTCTGTCATTATCTTTAATGCTTTAGTCATTAACATATTCTCATCTATAAATGGTATTCTATCTTTTGTTAACATTAAATCCTCAACAGTTTTTAATTTTTCTCCTAAACTTCCAGAAGGGTGAAATTTTTTAAAATCTAAATTATTAATTTTTTTCTTTTTCAAAGTTGATATTGCTAATGCATCTCCAATACTTAACTGATTTATAGTGCTTGATGTTGGAATTATATCTAATCCAGCTTCTTTAACTTCAGGCGTAATTAAACCAATGTCACTGTTTTTATAAAGTTCGGAGTTCAGTTTTGATGTAATGCCAATTAGTAAAATTTTATTTCTATTTACATAATTAATAATATTTCTTAGCTCTATAGAGTTTCCAGAATAACTAATTAGGATTAAAACATCTTTCCTTGTAATGCTGCCCATATCTCCATGTGAACAATCGTTGGCTGATAGAGAAAAAGATGGTGTACCTATCGATGATAGTGTTGCAGATATTTTATTTGCTATTATTCCACTTTTTCCGACTCCACATAGAATAACTTTCGATTGACAATTAACTATCGCATCCACAGCTTTATTAAAGTTTTGATTAAGTGATTTTTTTAATTTTTGAAGAGCTTTAATTTCCAAGTTTATTACATTTTTGGCAATATTTTTATAATCAATTTTTTTCACTAATGAGCCCAGATATCATCTTTAAAAAACGCAAGGTCTAATTCAACCCTTGTTTTTAAAAATTTTAAACATTGTTTATACAAATCTATTCTTTTTTCTCTAACAAGAATCTTATTTAATTCATCATGAATTTTATGTAAATATATAACATCATTAGCACAATACTTTAGTTGTGCTGGCGTAAGTTCCCCTCCAAAATCAGAATTTTGAAATTGTTTGCTTATATCTATGTTAATAAATTCTTTTATCAAAGTTTTTAAGGAGTGATTGTCTGAGTAAGATCTTGATAATTTTGAGGCAATTTTAGTATCTAAGATATTGTTCGTTTCAGTTTTTAAGTAATATTTAATAAAAGCTAAATCAGCTCTTCCGTAATGAAAAATCTTGCCAATTTTTTCATTTTCTAAAATTCTTACTAGATTAGGGGCTTTGTAGTTGCTTCTGTCCAACTGAACTATATGAGCATCAGAGTTTCCAGAGGAAATTTGGATTAAGCATAAAGGATCACGTCTAATATTTAGACCCATAAACTCACCATCTACAGCTATTAAATTGCCTAAATCTAAATCATCTGGTAAATCACTTTTGTGAAGTTTAATATTCATAATTATTCTGCAGTTGTTTATATATGAAAGCAAAAAATTGTCTAATTTTTGGCGGAAGCGGTCAAATAGGAAGTTTCTTAATTAGAAAACTTACAAAAAATAACATTAAAGTTACAGTAGTAACAAGAAATGTTCATCAAAAAGGTTTAAAAATAAAAACCCAAGGAAATGCAGGCTTTATTGATATTAAAGAGACAAAAATTTTTGAAGAACAAAAAATAGAAAAGTTATTTAGCGAGGCTGATTATTGTATAAATTTGATTGGAATTCTTTACGAGAAAAAAAAAGGCAATACATTCAAAAATATTCACACAATATTCCCAACTCTTTTGGCTAAGTTATGCAAAAAATATAGTTTAAAGCATTTTGTTCATATCTCAGCACTGGGTATAAATGATGCAATTGACTCCCAATATGCAATTTCAAAGCTCGAGGGAGAAAATAATATACTTAGTAACTTTTCTAGATCTACAATATTAAGACCTTCAGTTGTTTTTTCGAATTCGGACAATTTTAGTACACAATTTATGACTTTACTAAGAAGGTTACCAGTATTTCCTCTGTATTATTCCGGCCAAACAAAGTTTATGCCAATACATGCAACAGACTTAACTAATGTAATTTATCATATTTTATCTAATAAAGTTGAGACGCAAGTGATAGAATGTGTTGGTCCTGAAGTTTTAAATTTCAAAAAAATTTTACAAATACTTTTAGATCTTATAAATAAAAAAAGATTGTTATTGCCTATGCCATTATTTTTGGCAAAATTTTCTGCAAAACTTTTTCAATTACTTCCGAAACCATTATTGACAGAAGATCAACTTAGATTATTAAAATACGACAATATTTCCTCAGGAAAATATAAAACAAATGCTGATATTGGGATTCCAAGCAAATTATTTTTTAAGAATGAAGTAAAAAAATATTCTTTTATGTGGCGTGATGGGGGTGAGTTTTCAACTGAAAAGTATGACTCTGAAAAATTAAATAAAGAAATTTAGGAATTTTTTATCCAGCTTGTACTTTTTTATTAATATAATTTTGAACTTCTTCTTTTTCACTATTATCTTCCTTTTTACCTTTTGGTTGATAAGCATATAATAAATGTAGCTTGCAGTATGAAAAATCTTTCAATGAAGTTCTGCCACAAAAATAAAAAGATTTTTCATCCGGATGACCGATTGGCCATTTGCAAGAATTATCATCTAACTCTTCAAGTTGTTTAGGGTTTTCAGGCTCAAAATCCTTTTCAATAATTAAAGATTTAAATTTATTTCTTTTTCCTTTTCTTGATTTTATTTTGAATTCTTCATTATCAGACTTAAAGTTATTATTTGATGTTGATGGTCTTGTTTTGATTTTAGCAGAAAGATTTAGACGATGAGCCTTTCCAATTACTGCATTACGACTTATTCCACCAATAATTTCTGCAATTTGACTGGCAGTATTTCCTTTTCCCCAGAGTTCTCTCAATTTATTTACTTTTTCTTCAGTCCAACTCATTGAATTATCAATATATAGTATTTAGTATAATCTTAAGCACAATATACTGATAAAAAAAGTATTTTAACAAGAAAAACTTTAAAGTTATTAACAATTTAAAAAATTCTATGCGTGAAAAATAGCACAATCAATACTTGCATCTATTTACTTTAACAATATGAGAATAATTATAATTATTAATTTAAAATTTTACTATGAGTTATTTAGCTGGAAACTATAATAGAAGAAATCTTGCATTTAAAAAAGGAAGAGGGTCTTTTTTATTCTCAGTAGACGGTAAAAAATATTTAGATTTTTTAAGTGGCATAGCAGTAAATACATTAGGTCATTCAAACAAAAAATTAATTAAAGCTTTAAATTCCCAGGCTAAAAAGGTTTGGCATGTTTCTAACTCATTTCAAATTCCAGAGGGAGAAATTTTAGCAAAAAAATTAGCAAGTAAAACATTTGCTGAAAAAGTAATTTTTGTAAATTCTGGTGCTGAGGCCAATGAAGCTGCCATAAAAATTGCCAGAAGATATTTTTATTCAATCGGTAAACCGCATAAAAATAGGATTTTGTGTATTAAGAATTCATTTCATGGTCGAACTTTAGCAAATATTTTTGCGAGTGGATCAAAAAAAATGACAGAGGGTTTTGGTCCTAAAGTTAGTGGTTTTGATCATTTTAGATATGGAGATCTCAAGTCTTTAAAAAGTAAAATTACAAAAAAAACAGCCGCAATTTTTTTTGAAACAGCAATGGGTGAGTCAGGTATTAAAGTTCACACTAATAAATTTTTAAAGGAAGTTAGAAAAATTTGTAATGATAAAAAGATACTTTTAATCTTAGATGAAGTACAATGTGGTATTGGGAGATCTGGAAAATTTTTTGCTTATGAATATGCAAAAGTCGTGCCTGATATAGTACCAATTGCCAAGGGTATAGGTGGTGGCTTTCCATTAGGAGCAGTTTTAATGACAAAAAAAGTATCTAAATGCATGATACCAGGTACTCACGGAAGTACCTATGGAGGAAATCCTCTAGCAATGGTAATTGGTAATACGATCATGGATGAGGTATTCAAAAAAGGTTTTTTACAAAACATAAGAAACAATTCTAAATATTTTTTAAAAGAATTAGATTTAATAAAAAAGCAATATCCAAAAGTCATAAAACAAGTTAGAGGTATAGGATTGTTGATAGGGATACAAGTTAATGTAAATTTAGGTGTATTCATAAATAAACTTACAAAAAATAAACTTTTAACAATTAGGGCTGCAGAAAACGTTGTTCGAATATTACCTCCTCTTAATGTAAAGAAAAAGGAGATAGATTTAGCACTTAAAATTTTAAATAAAGTGTGTTCAGAATATTAAATCAATGCCTAACTTTATCAGTATTCAGGATATATCTAGCAAAAATTTAAGAAGAATTTTAAACGATGCAAAAAAAAGAAAAAAATTAAGAAAGAAATCTAATCTCTTAGATTTTGATAATACTGCTCCTCTAAAAGGAAAATTACTAATTCAAATGTTTGAAAAATCTAGCTTAAGAACTAGATTAAGTTTTTATCTAGCAATCAAACAACTTGGAGGGAGCACATTAACTTTAAGACCTGATGAACTTCATCTTTCCAAAGGAGGAGAAAGTGTAGGTGATACAGCAAAAATTTTATCTTCATTTGGAAATGCTTTTATGTTTAGAACTGATAGCGATAAAAAATTGAATGAGTTTAAGAGTCATTTATCAATACCTATAATAAACGGCTTAAGTCCATCATCTCACCCTACACAAATTTTATCAGATATATTCACAATTGAGGAAATAAAAAAAAAACCTATTTCAAAATTAAATATTACTTGGATAGGAGATTGCAATAATGTTTTAAATAGTTTGATAGCTGCGTCTATAAAATTAAATTTTAACTTAACTATTGGTTGTCCAAAAAATTATAAACCTAATCCATCTATATTAAGATTGTTAAAAGGGTTTAAAAAGAGAATCTCTATTTTGGATAATGCAAAAAAAGCTGCAAAGAATGCAGATGTAATTCTAACTGACAAAGTAATTTCTATTAACGATAAAGTTAATAAAAAAAAAAAATTAGCAAAATTTAAAAAGTTTTTAATTTCAAGAGATGTAATGAGAGAAGCAAGAAAAGATTGTATTTTCCTTCACTGTTTACCAAGAGGAAATGAAGTAGACGACGATGTATTTAATAGCAAAAAATCTAAAGTTTGGCAGCAAGCCCAGAATAGAGTTCACGTACAAAAAAGTATCTTATTGTATTGTTTTGGAAAATTAAGGTAAGGGTTTTGGGTTATCTGAATTTTCATTAAGATACTTTATAACAGACGCTCTATCTTTTTCCTTTCTCAAGCCTGCAAAAGCCATTTTGGTTCCTTTAATCCATTTTGCAGGTTTGATTAAGTATCCATTTAATTCCTCAAAGGTCCATTCCTTTTTATAACCAGATAAAGCTTTTGAATATTTATAATCACTTACTGATCCTACCTCTCTTCCAACAACATTGTATAAAGCTGGTCCAATATTATTTTTTCCATCCTTAACAATTGAATGACACGCTGCACATTTTTTAAAAACTTTTTCTCCAGTTGCAACATCACCTAGTGCCATTAAAGCAGATATGTCAACTTTTGCTTCACTAACCTCTAAATCTGATTTTGTCGTATCAGTAGTTGTCTGAGCTATATCTACCTTGTAACCAGGAGTTTCTGGCTTTTCTACATGAAAAATGACATTCGATAGCTTACTTATACCTATTATTAGTAGGGCTACCATTAATACGGCAGCTATTATTTTGTTTAATTCAAAAGAATCCATTTATAAAAAAAAATTATTTTGAACATATAGCATTATAAATATAAAAATGCTTATATTTTTAATGTACAATTTTGCCTCTATTTATATTGTGATAATAAATCAAAAATACCAATGAAGACATTAATTATAATTCCGTCAAGGTTGTCAGCCTCAAGATTACCAGGAAAACCCTTGTTAAAAATAAATGGATTATCTATGATTTCCCACGTTTTTAAAAGAGCCCAAGAGGCAAACATTGGTGAAGTACTTGTTGCTGCTGAAGATAAAGAAATTGTTGATGATGTAAAAAAAAATGGTGGTGAAGCAATAATAACTAGCAAAAATCATCAAACAGGAACCGATAGAATTTTTGAAGTAATAAAAAAACTTAATAGAAAAGATGTAGAATTAGTTATGAATCTTCAGGGTGATGAACCACTTATAAGTATAGATGATATTAAAAATTTGAATAATCAAATGTTACAGTCAGGTTACAATTTAGGTACTCTAGCATCTAAAATTGACCAACGAAAAATATTTGAAAATGAAAATATAGTAAAGGTCGTCACTGATAAAAGCTTGGATTTATATCCATTTCCTCAAGCACTTAAATTTTTGAGAAAATCTGATATAAACATTGAGAACACATATCATCATTTAGGAATTTATTGTTTCAAATTAGAAACATTGAAAAGATTTGTGTCTCTTAAACAATCTTCTAATGAAATAGAAAATAGATTAGAACAGCTAAGAGCTTTAGATAACAATATAAATATTAACGTTGCTCAGGCGAAATCACCATCAATTGGAGTGGATACAGAAGAGGATTTAATAGCTATAAAAAAAATAATGGAATATAAATGAGACCAAAATGACTAAAATTTATTTTCAAGGAACATATGGAGCCTATTCACACTTAGCTGCTTTATCAATAGATGCGGATGCTGAAATTATTCCTTGCAAAACATTTGACGAATGCTTTATCAAAGCCTCTAAAGACTCAAATTCAAAAATAATAATCCCAGAGTCTAACAGAATTACCGGAAATATTGGTATAGAGTACTTAATATTTGAATATAGGCTTAACATTTATGCAGAATATTTCCAAAAAATAGAACACAATCTTCTAGGTCTCCAAGGAACAAAAGTATCTGAAATAAAAGATGTATATTCTCATGCTCAAGCACTTTCTCAATGCTCAAAATTTATAAAATTAAATAACTTTACAGAGCATGTGAGAGCAGATACCGCCGGATCTGCAGAAATGATTTCTAAAGTTAGAATTAAAAAAAAAGCAGCAATTGCATCTTCACTAAGTGCTAAAACATATAACTTAGAAATAATAAAAAAAAATATTGAAAATGAAAAAGGTAATTTAACAAGATTTTTAGTGATGGGAAAAGATATTCAACAGCCAGAATTTAGTAATAAAAAATATATTACCTCTTTTCTATTTAAGTTAAAGAGTAAACCTGCAGCCCTCTACCAGTCCCTTGGTGGATTTGCAATAAATGGAGTAAATCTTACAAAGTTACAAAGTTACCCTGAAAAAAATTCATTCGATTCTTTTTTCTTTTTATGTGATCTTGATGGTCACATTGAAGATCCTAAAGTCCAAAAATCATTGGAAGATCTTGGATTACATTGTCAAGATTTTCACGTCCTAGGTGTTTTTGAAGCTGACAAACAAAGAGAAATTAAGAAATAACTTTT
>MDTD01090642.1_pt1 | contig 12565 bp, 10 predicted proteins | sample 811221 | NCBI WGS metagenome assembly MDTD01 (sample SAMN05326646, study PRJNA326480) | marine metagenome | isolation source: seawater | place: Pacific Ocean: South West | collected 2011 | reverse complement strand
GCCCGCCACGCCCTTTGCCATCGTCACCGCGCCAAGGAGAAACGCCATGCTCGATCCGCTCGGAAATCCGCTCAGCAACGCAAGCCCGGCGGGCCATCAGGGCATCTGCGATTTCGTCGGCGGTTTCCTTGGCTATCATCCCAGGGCCGTGAACGTTCTGGCCGCCGCGGAAGCAGACCCCGAATGTCCGCTCGCCCAGACCTATGCCGGGATGTTGTGGATGTTCCTGGAAAGTCCGGAGGCGCCGGTTAAGGCACAGTGCTTCATCAATGCCGGCGCGGCCCTTTCCGCACGGGCCAACGAACGCGAACGCGGCCTGCACGCCATCCTCACCGACTGGGCCTCGGGCGACCAGTTGCGCGCCGAGGCGAGGATCGCCGCCCATCTCGACGGCTGGCCGAATGACCTTGTCGCCATGAAACTGGGACAGTATCTCGCCTTCAACCGGGGCGACGCCCCCGCCATGCTGCGCCTTGCCCGCGCGGTGGAAAGCCGCAATGCCGGCAATGCGCACTTCCACGCCATGGCGGCGTTTGCGTTCGAGCAATGCCATCTTCTGGACAAGGCGGAGGCCGCGGCAAACCGGGCGCTGGAAATCGATGAAGCGGAGCCATGGGCGCACCACGCGCTCGCCCATGTCATGCTGACGCAGGGCCGCGTTCCGGAAGGCGCCCGCTTCCTGGACCGCGCCGCGCCACACTGGAACGGGCTGAACTCCTTCATGTACACGCACAATTGGTGGCACCGCGCCCTGTTCGCCCTGTCCATGGGCGACGAGGCCGCCGTCCTCGCCATGTATGACGAGCATTGCTGGTCCATGGAAAAGAGCTACAGCCAGGACCAGATCGGCGCCGTCTCGCTGCTGGCACGCATGGAAATGGCGGGCATGGATGTCGGTGGCCGCTGGACCGAACTCGCCGGCTGGCTCAGGGTCCGCCATGGCGATACGGTCAACGCCTTCCTGACCCTGCAATACCTTTACGGCCTCAAGCGCGCGGACCTGTCGGAAGCGGCAGACCTGATGCACGCCATCGAGGACCGCGCCGCTGGCGCGAACGGTTTCGACGCGGATGTCTGGCGTGACGTGGCCCTTCCCGCCGCCCGCGCCATCATGGCACATCTGGAAGGACGCCACGCGGAAGCCGCGCGCCTGATGAGCCTTGCCCTGCCCCGAACGGCCGAGGCCGGCGGCAGCCACGCCCAGCGCGACCTCTTCGAACAGATCCTGCTCGATGCCCACCGCAAGGCCGGCCACCTGGTCCAGGCACAGCAGATGATGGAAATGCGCCGCATCTACGATCCCTGCGGCATACCGCTCAACCGGATGCTGGCCGCCACCTACCGCCATCTCGGCCTTCAAGAGGAAGCGTGCGAGGCGGAGGCGCGACGCTATGCCTGACACTGGCACCCGGCGGCGCTTGCAATGACATAAAGACTTCTTTATGCGGTTATGACCTTTCCCGTAATCAGGATTCCTGCCATGTCCAATGCGCTTTCCCAACTGCTGGCCGAAAAGGGCGTCCTGCTCGCCGACGGCGCCACGGGCACAAACCTCTTCGCCATGGGCCTGGAATCGGGCGATGCGCCGGAATTCTGGAACGCCGACCATCCCGACCGGATCACGAAACTGCACCAGGATTTCGTGGATGCCGGTTCCGACATCATCCTGACCAACTCCTTTGGCGGCACGCGCCAGCGCCTCAAGCTGCACAATGGCCAGGACCGTGTCCACGAACTCAACATGAAAGCCGCCCGGCTTGCCCGCGCCGTGGCCGACAAGGCGCCGCGCAAGGTCATCGTCGCCGGGTCAGTCGGCCCGACGGGCGAGTTGCTTCAGCCATTGGGCGCCCTCACCCATGACGAGGCCGTGGCATCCTTTGCCGAGCAGATGCAGGGCCTCAAGGACGGCGGCGCCGATGTCGCATGGATCGAGACCATGAGCGCGCCAGAGGAAATCCGCGCGGCCGTGGAAGCCGCCAACCGGATCGGCCTGCCCTATGTCTATACCGGCTCCTTCGACACTGCCGGACGCACCATGATGGGACTGCATCCCAGGGACATCCACCATGTCGCCGATGGCCTTGGCGATGCTCCGGTGGCGGTAGGCGCCAATTGCGGCGTCGGCGCGTCAGACATGCTGTCCACCCTGCTCGACATGTCGGGCGCCGAACCCGGCGCCGCCATCGTCGTCAAGGCCAATTGCGGCATTCCCGAATTCAAGGGCACGGAAATCGTCTATTCCGGCACCCCGGAGCTGATGGCCGAATATGCCCGCCTCGCCATGGATGCCGGCGCACGGATCATCGGCGGCTGCTGCGGCACGCGTTGCGAACACCTTGCAGCGATGCGTCAGGCGATCGACACCCACGCCCCGGCGAAACGCCCGACCATCGAGGAGATCGTCGAGAAGGTCGGCCCGATGCGCAACAAGCAGGCCGATGCCAGCGGCGCGGGAACGGGCGACAGCGGCGGGCGCGAACGGCGCGGCCGGCGGCGCGGCTGAAGGCTTTCCGGCTGCCGGCCTGCGCCTGGCCAGCCATTTTCATATGCCAATTTCACATCCGCAAATTGTTCATTGGCATAACGGAGCGTCTGGACAGACCGGCACGAATGACTAACCTCTCCGCGAAAGCCGCAATAAGGCGGCGATGGGAGGTTTGATCATGAAACTCGCGAAATCACTGCTTGGACTCTTGGCGGCGGCGACGCTGGCCTCATCCCCCGCCCTCGCCGAGGACCGCATCTCGATCGGCACCGGCGGCACGGGCGGGCTTTTCTATGTCATCGGCGCGGGCATGGCTGAAATCATCAACAAGCACATGGAAGGAGCCACGGCCCGCGCGGAAGTGACCGGCGCCTCCGTGGAAAACATCCGCCGCGTGGCCGCCGACCAGCTCACCTTCGGCTTCTCATCCGCCTCAACGCTCTATGAGGCCACGAAGGGCGAAGGCCCGTTTGCCGACGGTGCCCTGCCGATGGCCGCGATGGCCTATCTCTATCCGGCCGTCATGCAGATCGCCACGCTGGAAGGCACGGGAATCAAGACACTCGACGACCTGGCCGGCAAGCGCATAAGCCTTGGCCCGCCCGGATCGAACTCCGCTGTCCTGTGCATGCGCATCCTGCAGGAAAAGGGCGTCTTCGATCAGGGCAATGCCCAGTTCCTGTCCTACACCGAAGGCACCAAGGCGCTGGTCGACGGCAATGTCGATGCCGCCTGCGTGCTGGCCGGCGCACCGGTCGCAGCGCTGATCGACCTCGATGCCAAGGCCGACATGGTGATGATTCCCGTCGATGAAGCCACGATGACGGCGCTGGTGGAGAAATATCCCTTCTACCAGCCCTTCGAAATCAAGGCCGGCACCTATTCCGACCAGAAGGAGCCTGTCGCCGTCGTGAACGACCCGGCGACCCTCTTTGCCAAGGCAAGCGCGGATACCGGACTGATCGAGCGCATCACGGCAACGATCTTCACCAACCTGGAGGAACTGCACGCCGTCCACCCGGCCGCAAGGCGCATACTCCGGGAAACGGCCACCAATGTGCCAGTGGACCTGCATGCCGGGGCCAAGGCCTGGTATGACGCCAATCCCTGACCGGACAGGACCATGCTGAAGCAATGGATCGGGCGGATCGCGCTGGATGGCGCGGTTCGCGAAAACAGGGCGGAGACGGCCATTGTCTCCGCCCTTTTTGTCATCCTCGCCGTGGCCGTCACGGCGCTGGTGATCTACGGCGCCTATTTCGGACTGATCACGGCGCTCATCCTGCGATCCGTCTTCTTCTCGCTGGCCGCCTCGGCCGGCCTGCTCTGGTGCGCGCTGAGAATCCGGCTCCTTCCCGTTGCAATCGGGCTCTATGCCCTTGCCGGCCTGGTGCTCGTCCCGGGCTACCACCTTCAGCAGTCCTATTTCGACATCATCATGCGCGGTGCCATGGCGACACCGCCCGACCTCTGGCTGTTCGTCATCCTGATGGCCGCGATCCTCATCCTGACGCGCCTGACGCTGGGATGGGCGCTCGTCCTGCTCGTCCTCGCCGCCCTGGCCTACGCATGGTTCGGCGATCTCATCCCCGGCAAATACGGACACGGCGGCTACGACCTGCGCCGCCTGACATCCACGCTGATGCTCTCCACCGAGGGCATCTACGGCCTGCCCATGGGCGTGGCGGTGGAATACATCTTCCTCTTCGCCCTGTTCGGCGGCGTGCTGATGCGCATCGGCGCCGGCGAGGTCTTCGTCGACATCGCGCGCGGCCTGACCGGGCGCGTCCAGGGCGGACCCGGCCTTTCGGCGGCCCTTTCAAGCGCGCTGCTCGGCACGATCAACGGTTCCGCCGTGGCCAATGTGGTCACCACCGGCACATTTACAATTCCCTTGATGAAGAAGGCCGGCTACACGCCGCGCCTGGCCGGCGCCATCGAGGCCGCCGCTTCGTCGGCCGGACAGATCCTGCCCCCGGTGATGGGCGCGGCCGCCTTCCTGATGGCCGAAATCCTCGGCGTGCCCTATGGCCAGATCGCGCTGGCCGCGCTCGTGCCCGGCCTGCTCTACGTGCTCGCACTGATGATCGCGGTGCGCCTGGAGGCCGGCCGCCTGAACCTCCAGCGCGATCCGGGCGCCGGTCTGGTCTTGCTCATCGCCACGCTGAAGACACGCGGCTATCTCCTGGCGCCGCTGGTGGGTCTCATCGCCCTGCTTGTCGCGGGCTACACACCCACGCGCGCCGCCGTCATCTGCATCGTCATTGCACTGGCGCTGTCGCCGTGGAAGAAGGAAACGCGCGTCGGCCTCACCGATCTCCTGCTCATCTGCCGAGACACGCTTGTTGCAACCCTGCCGATCATCGTCGCGGTTGCCGCGGCCGGTGTGATCATCGGCGTGCTCAACCTGACCGGACTGGCGCTCATGATGTCCGGCATGATCCTGGAAGCCGGGGAAGGCTCGATCTGGCTGATCCTGGTGCTGACCGCGCTGGCATCCTTCGTGCTCGGCATGGGCCTGCCGACATCGGCCGCCTACCTCCTTCTGGCCGTTCTCGTCGCACCCGCGCTGACGCGCCTCGGAGTCGAGCCGATCGTCGGCCACATGTTCATCTTCTACTACGGCCTTGTCTCCGCCATCACGCCGCCGGTCGCGCTTGCCGCCTATGCCGCGGCATCCATATCGGGTGCCGGGGCCAACGAGACGGCTGTGGAATCCATCCGCCTGGGCTTCGTTAAGCTGCTGGCGCCCTTCCTCTTCGTCACCATGCCGGGCCTGCTCATGATCGGCGCTCCGGGCGAAATCGCCGCATCCGTCGTCCTGGCCGCCGCCGGCCTGTCCGCCCTGACCGTCGCCTTTGCCGGATGGCTCTGGCGGCCGATGACGGGATGGGAACGCATCGTCCTTGCGGCGGGCGGGCTTGCCATGCTGTGGCCTGCCCCGGTTGCCGACCTTGACGCGCCGGTCCTCGCCACCCGTTTCGCCGGGGCGGTGCTGGCGGGCTGGATCGTGGCGCGCTGCGCCCGGTCCGCGGCCGGGACTAGCGCAGGACCGGCACGTCGGTGAATTCGTGCAGCATTTCCTTGCCGCAGACCACGCGAACAGCCTTGTAGGCCTCCTGGCCCGGCAGGATCACGCTGACACGAGCGGTGGTGATCACCTGCGCCGCGATATCGTTGAGCGGCGGCCGTGCCTCCAGCACCACCATCTGTGTTGGCGGAAAGGACCGCGTCGACGGTCCCTCACGCAGGCTGAGGGCAAATCCGGGCGTCGGCATCGAAACGCTTCCGCGCACATGCAGCATCAGGCGGTCGCCCGAATAGGGCGTGCGCGCGAGCCAGGCCTCCCAGTCCTGCGAGGAAACGACCGGACAGAGATCGTCCTGGGCCATGGCGTCGGTCGCTCCGGTCGCGGCAAGCAGGCCGCCGGCCAGTCCTGCGGCAAGAATTGAACGCCTGTTGATTGCGCTTCGGTTCATGATCCTTCTTCCTTTTCGGTCAAGTCCGGTTGTTGCGGATAGAGCCGGACCCGGCGCGCCACTGGCAAGCCGGGTCCTCTCATGTCACCTCGTCTGGTCAAGCGAACTGGCGATCTGCACCAGGCGCAGGAATTCGGACCGGTAGCCGAAGGGGTCATCGCCACGCGCCCCTGCAGCCAGCGCCGCAATGGCGTCCCAGCCGGTATCGGCCACCTGCCCGGTCTTGCGCAGCTTCTGGCCGAACCCCGCCACGGCGACCGAGAAGCGCAGGTCGTCCGGCGCCTGTTCGAGCGAGGCGATCTCGTTTTCCGGCGTCACCGGCTGCGTGATCAGTTCCGACGTGTCGCTGTCGGGCTGCTTGTAGCGGATCTTGACGAAACCATACTCCTCGCCTCCGCCTCCGGCCGCCGTATCGGCCGGTGCGGTCTGGTAGCGCAGGTCGTCGATCTGCTGCGCCGGGCTGCCCTTGGGCGTGATTTCGTAGATCGCCGTGACCGAATGGCCGGAGCCGATGTCGCCGGCATCCTTGCGGTCGTCGTTGAAGTCCTCCCGGTTCAGCGCCCGCGTCTCGTAGCCGATCAGCCGGTATTCCGCGACGGTCGCCGGATTGAACTCCACCTGGATCTTCACGTCCTTGGCAATCGGGAACAGGGTCGACGTCGCCTCTTCGACAAGGGTCTTCTGCGCTTCGCCGAGCGTGTCGATATAGGCTGCGGTGCCATTGCCGTTCTGCGCCAGGACCTGCATCAGTTGGTCATTGTAATTGCCCTGGCCAAAGCCAAAGACCGACAGGAACACGCCTTTCTCGCGCTTGTCCTCGATCATGGTCTTGAGTGCGTCATCCGATGACGGCCCGACATTGAAATCGCCGTCGGTCGCCAGCATGACGCGATTGACCCCGCCTTCGACGAAATTCTGCTCGGCCAGCCGGTAGGCCGTCTCGATTCCTGCCGCGCCCGCCGTGGAACCGCCCGCCCCCAGTCCGTCGATGGCCGCCAGGATCTTCGCCTTGTCCGAGGCCGCCGTCGGCTCCAGTACCACGCCCGCCGAACCGGCATAGGTGACGATGGAGACGGTGTCATTGGCATCGAGCCTGTCGAGCAGCAGCCGGAACGACGTCTTGAGCAGCGGCAGCTTGTCGGGCGCGTTCATGGAGCCCGACGTGTCGATGAGGAAGACCAGATTGGCCCTGGGCCGCGCTTCCGGCTGCACGTCATAGCCCTTGATCGCGATGTGCATCAGCTTGCGATGCTCGTTCCAGGGCGAAGGAACAACCGTGACGGTCGGCTTGAACGGCTGTTCCGGGTTGCCGGCAACCGGCCAGTCATAGGGGAAGTAGTTGATGAGTTCCTCCACCCGCACGGTCTCCGGCGCCGGCAGCCGCCCGGCATTCAGCTGCGAGCGGACAAAGGCATAGGAGGACGTGTCGACATCGATGGAGAACGTCGATACCGGGCTTTCCAGGACAGCGCGCACCGGGTTGCTGTCGAAGGCTTCCACCCGGTCGCGATTTTCCATCGACGGCAGCGGTGCATGATCCGGGCGCGCCGGAAGTCCCGCAACCGGACGCTGCGGCGACTGCGCGAACTGGCGCTTTGCCATCACCGCGCCGTTGCCGGCGCCCTGCAGGGTCATCATGGGTGCGGGAGGAAGGGGATCGGCGGCGGTCCGGGCGTCGCCGCCGGGGACAGCCGCCCTGGAACGGGCTTCATCGGCCTGAACGGCTGCTTCCGGCTCTGCCTGCGGCGCACCGGAATCCATGCTCATCAAGCCGCCCGGACCGCCGGGCTGCTGCTGCACCAGCGGCGAGGTTTCCATCATCTGCCAGGCGAAATAGCCGCCGAACGGCAGCACGAGGATGGCGGCGGCGATCGGGCCGGCAAGGGTCTTGGGCGTCATGAGATGTCTCCATGCTCCGGTTGCAATGGAGATGAGACGTCCGTGGCCCGCCGATCCTTGGGGCGTTGCCGTCATTTTCTTGTCCGTTCCGGCTTCCCCGGCATCGAAGGCATCCATGGCGGCCAGCAAGGCACGCTCGCGCGCATCGGCGCGCGGCGCCTCGCGGCCGCTTGAGGTCAGTTGTTTCAGCTTGTCGTCACCGGTCATGGTCACGTCTCCTCGCCCGGCCGCAACAGCGCGGCCAGGCGTTTCTTCGCATCATGGATATGCCAGGAAACCGTGGCTTCCTTGCAATCGAGAATCCGGGCTGCCTCCGCGTGGCTGAGTTCCTCCGCATAGACCAGCAGCACCGCTTCCCGCGTCTTTTCGGACAATTCCCGCACCGCGGCCCAGAGCGCCTGCGTCTCGTCTTCCGGCGGCCAGTCGTCCGCGCCCGGCTGGTGGTCGATCAGCGCCTGCACCGCCATTTCCCTGGCCCGCCGTGCATCGCGCTGGACGGCACGGTGATGATCCCGCGCGGCATTGATCGTCATGCGGTAAAGCCAGGTGGTAAAGGCCGATTCGCCACGAAAGCCGCGGATTGCCTGCCCGAGCTTCACGCAGACGGTCTGCGCGATGTCCTCCGCGTCCTGGCGGTTTCCCGCCCAGCGCAGCGCCACCCGATGGATCATGTCGTAGTGATCGTTGACGAGCCGGGCGAAGGCCGCGCGGTCACCGCCCGCCGCCGCCAGCGCCGTCCTGTTCACCTCGCAACCGTGTCCGGTCTCATCGCTCATCGCATGCATCATCGACCATTGGACGGCGCAGGCAAGGCGATCCTTGGGTGCATCGTGAAAAAAGGCCTATTCGCGAAGAAAGGCTGCCTGGTGAAAACGCTGCTGGGCAGCGGCGTAGCGCCAGGAAGCGCCTGCCGGGCAGGCATTGCGTGCCAGGCAGCCCTGGTCCCGGCAGGCAAACCCCGCCGGCGAACGGGCATGGGCCTTGCAGGCCGCCGCATCGAAGCCGGCAGGATCATAGGCCTGAACAGGACAGGCCGTCAGGCAGGGCTTCGCATCGCAGGCATCGCAGGGATGCCGCGCGGGCTTGGGCGAAAACATGTCCAGCGCCTCGCCAAACAGGAGCGCGCCGCGATAGGCATGCCACAGGCCGAACACGGGATGCATCAGAAGGCCGAGCGGTGAAGGGCGAAGCCCCTCCGCCCGCATGGCCCATTGCTGGAACGGCAGATAGGGCGGATCGGACGGGAAGACGGCACGGGCACCGAAACGTTCGGCCACATCGCCGATGACCGCCTTTGACCAGGCATCGAGCGGATCGGCCGGATCGGTCTCTTGCCGCTGTCGCCATGCATTGAACGGTTCCCGGATCGAACCGCCACCATGACCGATGAGCAGGACACTGCGCGCCGGCAATCCGTCCGGCCCGGCAGGCGCGGCATCGGACGCCGCGAAGTCGAACCCGCCGCGTGGCATCAGCCCGTGGGGCGCAAGCATGGCGGCTATGTCGCCGGTTGTGGTTCGGACTGCCGCCGACACCCTCTCAGCCTTTCAGCGTTTCCTCGAAGAGGGTGAGCAGGCGTTTCCAATGCCGCTCCGCGCCAGCCTCGTCGTAGACGGCATGGTCGGGAACGCACCAGCCGTGCCGGCAACCCGGATAGTTTTCCATCGTGTAGTCGACGCCTGCCTCGCGGAAGACCTGCGCGAAGCGCGCCGACTGCTCCGGCGGGAAACTGCCGTCATCGCCCGCGACGCCCACATGAATCCGCCCCCTGATGCCGCCGGCATGAAGATGGGGACTGTCGGGAATGTCACCGGCAAGATTGCCACCATGCCAGCTTGCCGCTGCCGCGACGCGATCCGGATAATAGGCCGCCGCGTTCAGTGCCCGCGCGCCGCCCATGCAGTAACCGGTCACGCCGACCGGTCCGTCCAGTCCCTCGCCATCGAGCGCCGCGAGGAAATGCGCCGTGTCCTCGATCGTCATGGCCTGGCTTGTCTGCGCCAGCATGGATTTGAGCAACGGTCCGCGTTCGGGATCGGAAAAGGTCGTCCTGGCATTGAAGGGCGAGCGGTCCTCGCAGCGATACAGCAGGTCGGGCAGCAGCACCGCATAGCCCTCGCCCACCAGCCGCCCGGCCATGGCATCCAGCGCGGGGCGCGGGCCGAAGGCATCCATGTACAGGAGCACGCTTGCCGATGCGTCCCCTTCCGGCAGGAACAGCTTTGCCGGACACGTACCCGCGCCGGTGGTGATCGACAGGGTTTTCAGATGCATGGAGTTCTCCGTTCACGCGCAGCTGGAACGCCCGGCCTGCGCCGGGCGTGCGAAGCCTAGTGGTTTTCGCCCTTGTGTCAAAGGCGATACCGGAGAGCAATTGGGGAAGCGCTGCGGTGACAGCGCCGGCTCAAACGCCGCCATCGCCGCGAACGGGCCTGCGCCAGACATCATCGTGGATCAGGGACGCGACGCGTGACCGGCCGGAGACTTCGGCCTCATCCTTTCACGTGAAGGCGTCGGGCATGGATTCCTTCTTCCTCGCGACGAAATCCGTCAGACCGTCCAGGATGCCCGGATCGACATACGGCGCCTCGTAGGCATCGAGCCACTTCCCGGCCAGTTCGTTGGCACGCTGATGGGCAGGCTTCTGGCCCTCCGCCTGCCATTGCTCGAAGGAATTGTTGTCGGCGATGGAAGACCGGTAGAAGGCTTCCTGGAAATTGGCCTGGGTATGGGCACAGCCGAGGTAGTGCTGGCCGGGACCGACTTCGCGGATGGCATCCATTGCCTGACCGTTTTCCGACAGGTCCACCCCCTCGGAAAGCCGCTGCATCATGCCAAGCTGGTCGATATCCATCATGAACTTCTCGTAGGACGAGACCAGCCCGCCCTCCAGCCACCCGGCGGCGTGAAGCACGAAATTCGTCCCCGCCAGCAGGGTGGAGTTGAGCGTGTTTGCGCTTTCATAGGCGGCCTGCGCATCGGCCACCTTGGAAGCGGTCAGCGATCCGCCGGTGCGGAACGGCAGGCCGAGGCGCCGCGCAAGCTGCGCCGCGCCGTAGGAGACCAGCGAGGGCTCCGGAGTGCCGAAGGTCGGCGCGCCCGACTGCATGGAAATGGACGACGCAAAGGTGCCGAAAAGCACCGGCGCGCCGGGCCGCACAAGCTGCGTGAACGCCGCGCCTGCCAGCACTTCCGCCAGCACCTGCGTCAGCGTTCCGGCCACCGTCACGGGGCTCATCGCACCGGCAAGGATGAAGGGCGTGACGATGCAGGCCTGGTTGTTGCGGGCATAGACCTTGGCCGCGCCCACCATCGTGTCGTCAAACACCATCGGCGAGTTGGCATTGATCAGGTTGATGACGACCGTGTTGTTCTCGACGAAATCCGCCCCGAACAGGATCTTGCACATGTCGACGGTGTCCTGCGCCCGCTCCGGTGCCGTCACCGACCCCATGAAGGGTTTGTCGGACAGGGTCATGTGCGCCATGATCATGTCGAGATGACGCTTGTTGACCGGCACGTCCACCGGCTCGCAGACCGTGCCGCCGGAATGGTGCATCGAAGGCGCCATGTAGGCGAGCTTCACGAAGTTGCGGAAGTCCTCGATGGTCGCATAGCGGCGGTTGCCGTCCAGGTCGCGCACGAAGGGCGGGCCGTAGACAGGGGCGAAAACGGTTGCATCGCCGCCGATCTGCACGGACTTAGCGGGATTGCGCGCATGCTGGGTGAAGCTGGAAGGCGCACTCTTGAGCAGTTCCCGGCAAAGCCCCCTTGGGAAACGCACGCGCTCGCCCTTCACATCGGCCCCGGCATCGCGCCACATCTGCAGCGCTTCGGCGTCGTCGCGGAACTCGATGCCGATTTCTTCCAGGATCGTGTCGGCATTGGCCTCGATCAGCGACAGGCCTTCCTCCCCCAGGACCTCGTAGACCGGGATCTTGCGGGTGATGTAGGTCAGTGACAGGCCGGGCCCGCCGCCCGAACGTGCCGCGCGGCGCGCCGCCGCACCGGACCTCTCCCCCCTGCCGCGGCGTTCACGCGGGGCGCTGGAAGCGCTGGCCGTCACCTGTTCGGTATCCTCGGTCATTCTGTCACCGTTTCTCAGAAATCCTTGCCCGCCTCGGGCATCGTCATCCAAGTCTACGGTCGGCTCCGGGGTCGCGCCTGCCCCAGCCGCGTCAAGGAATTGGCTACCGGCGACACGCTGCATGGAACGCCTGGCAGGACGACTTTGCCGCTCATGCGGCGCGGTCCGCCCCAAACACGCCCTTGCCAGCCCGTCCGATGCGCTATATCCGACGGAATTGAGGATCCCGGTCGCAATTTGCATCCGGGGGCGTCGCAAATTGTGCAGCCCTTGCGGCCGGTTGGCCTGATATTCGCGCAAAGATGCGGTGTGCAAACACCGGGCGCATGTTTTTGAGAGGAATTGAACCATGGCTGGCGACGACGAGATCATCCTGTCGGAACTCGATGACGAGGAACTCGTCCAGCAGATGATGGACGACCTCTATGACGGCCTCAAGGAAGAGATCGAGGAAGGCACGCGCATCCTCCTCGACCGCGGCTGGGCGCCCTATGACGTGCTGACCAAGGCCCTGGTCGAAGGCATGCGCATCGTCGGCGAGGATTTCCGTGACGGCATCCTGTTCGTGCCCGAGGTCCTGCTGTCGGCCAATGCCATGAAGGCCGGCATGACCAT